>Ga0326728_10003196_pt1 | contig 51744 bp, 39 predicted proteins | sample MB3enrmetagenome_FD_207602 | JGI IMG/M metagenome (GOLD analysis project Ga0326728, IMG submission 207602) | Lab enriched peat soil microbial communities from McLean, Ithaca, NY, United States - MB31MN | ecosystem: Environmental > Terrestrial > Soil > Wetlands > Peat | place: USA: New York... | reverse complement strand
TGAACCACCCGTCGGCGCAAGTCCTCTTGAGCGGTAGCGGGCAGCGAACGGGCATCGGGAGTTCTCATGAAGCAAAGATAGCATAGTGGACTGAAAATGTCATCTATTTATTGCTCTGATTAGTAACACCAATGTCGTGGCACCTTACGGTGTCCTGCGAACTGGCGTTCGAAAACCACACGTGCTCGGCGGTGCCCGGCGTGGGGGGCCAATTTGCAGTTTCGGCTCCCCCCTGCCCTGGCGCTCGAAGGAGCGCGAGTGCGGCATATATGCTTCCTCGATGGCTGGGCAGGCGGCGTCACGTGTTCTCGCGTCGGTTTCTAGTGCAGTCCTGCACTGAAGGCGGCGGCGGCTCAAACCTGGGGCCGGCCGAGCTTCTGCGAGATGGCTTCCAGCGTCCGGTTGATGCGGCGCAACTGGTCGTCGAAAAGTACCGTAACCGCGCCAGCTAGGGCCGCCAGAAAAGCTAGATTCTTGGAGCCAGTGACCCACCACACGAAGCCGCCCACGATTGCCGCGATCACGAGTTCCTTGCCTTCCCGCATGAAGGTTTTCGTAAATTCCCGCATTTTTGTTCCTCCTGGGAATTTGACAAGTCTGGTAGGATAGCGGGCATGAAAGCGACTAACAGAGGTTTCAAGTCGCCTCGGGAGTCCAGTCCCGGTCTCCCTCGCGGGGTCTTCGCAGCCGATCCCAAAGAGCGTGTCCTCTGCCTGCTGCGCCGGTTAGCTGGACGGTTGTTTCGGAATCGATCTGGCAATCCTCAAATTCGCACGGACCTCCAGCAAACCACAGAGTCGATTTCAGGAAAGTGCATCGTCGGAAGCAATGATTATCAATCGGAATTGACGCGTTCTCAAAAACCTGATCCTCCGCTTGTATGGCCGGGGTTATCGGCCGAGGTGTCGCCCCTCTCTCAACGAAGTCCCGTAAAGCGATGTCCAGGTGCATCGGCAGAATCCTCCTATCCGTGGTGGCGCGTCGGTGATTTGTGGAAAGGCAACATCGAGCCCCGCTATGGTCCGAAAAACCGTCCCACACGTTAGCACGGGCGGGGATTTTATCGTGTCCTCCGGCCCCATGCAAATGTTCCTCATGCGGCCCGGCTCTCGCGGTTCACGGTGAGCAATGCGGGCAGTGTCCAGGGGTGATCGGTAAGGCCCTGCCTGCGCCCAGCCTCGCATGTCACGGCGCGCGCCAGATGACCTCACCGTCCCTGTGGGCCAAAACGAGGGAAGCGGCAGATGTCGGATAACGAGGTGAGTACCGGTCAACACTTCCGAGCGTAGCTTCAAATCCACGCCGGTCCCAGATGTCCAGCACGGGACCAGTTTTGAGACCTTCGTCTATTTTCAAGACGGCACCCTCAGATTCCGCCGGCGTTTGGGCGTGCTCCCCTTTCCCAGGCGGGCCGCTGATCTCCAGATCCGACCCGTGGTGGTCGACGTGGACCAACTCCACTCGTATGTTCCCGGCGTCGTCGTAAAAATCAAGGCTTGGCCCTTGGGGATAAGCAGCCAGAACGGCCCTACTGTTTCCCCGGTCATCGAATAGCTTGACCGCAGGGGACAGCCGCCCCAGGGGTGTACGGGGGGCCTCGTATAGACCCAGTTCAGCCCTGACCCGTCCCTGTTGATCGCGGATAACGAACCGCTCTGCTTCGAGTGTTCTGGGTTGTGGGGCTTGGCCCATCAGCACCAGCGCCCCAACCGTCGCGAGCGCCAGCGCCCCGGCTCGCTTGAGCCTTCGACTCTGTTTCTCCAACTTCTCCAGCCGTGCGAGTACGTCCTGCATGTTCGGTGTTTGAGAAGTCATGGGAATCCTCCGTTTTTGCGGGCGCTCCAGATTTGGTTCAGCCGTGATTGACTGTCCGTACTTCCTCTACGGATTCGCGGGCTCGTGTGTCATCGTGGTGGAACCGTGCCGCCAAAGAGCTCGTAACACGTAAAGCCCTTTTCTTCGCGAGTGCACTTCCACTCCACGTAGTTGTACTCCGGTTGTTCGACGCGACCATAAAACGTGATTTTCGACTGGCGCGCTGGGCCGTCGTCGCAAGCCACCCCGCCGACGGCGTACCCGGCCGGTTTGCCGGCCTCCGCGCCCGCCGCCCCCGAACTAAGCGGGTAGGAAGTACAGGTCTTGCTTTCCCCGACGAACCAACTTGCCTGCGCGGTGATGACGCTGTCCTCCTCATGCGGAAGCAAGCCGAGCCAATCAAGTGCACGGTACGCGCCATAAAGGGCCAGGGTGAGTAGTATCGCCACGAAGCAACCCACCTGCAAGTTTCTCTGCACCCTCAAGTTTTCCTCTGCGTCCATGCGGCCGAGCCTCTCCAGCCTTTTCTGCATGTCGGGTGTTTGCGGTGTCATGGGAGCCTCCCTCGCGCCTAGATTGTATACCCTACGCGGGCGTCGCTGCGGTAGCATCCGACGGGCGGCTTTGCAAAAGGTCAGGAGCTTACCTTTTCTCCCGGCGCTCTCACCCGCAAAGAAAATAATTCCGGCAAGGGACTCACACATAGCAGCTTACTATGTGACCGCGTTCAAGGCGCACCCGGCCTTCTGGCACGGCCCTACAGGGTTTCGCGGGCATGTCCCGCACGCGGAGAAGGAGGGAGTCAGCGTCGCTGGGATAAGCAAAAAAAAGATCTTGACATTGTTCTCGTTCGTGCTTTATCCTCTAAATTGAAACTGGTGCGCTATCGACAAGATAGCGTCGCGGACTGTTAAAAGTCGCCAGTTTCATTTTCTTTTTCGACCTCCTCTACCGGGAATTCCTCAGGCGGAATCATTGCAAACCCCCACATATTGAAGCCCTCGTCAGGATTCTCGTAGGTGAATGCCAGTTCCCTAAATCTCTTAAAGTAATCCTCAAGATAGCCCCTTCTTCCGACGTACCTTTCGTTCACGCAATAGGCAACGACATCGGCCACTTGAACCCCTGGGGAGACCAGCGAATCACAGAAGAACGGAGTGGGAATCACGTGCACACACGCTTTCCCCCAGTGGTGCTTTTGCATAAAATTGTTGAAGCTGATCGCCACTTTGCGATTGGTCTTATGGTCGATTCCATCAAAGAAGAAAGCTGCCCTGTCGTCTGGAAGCTTCTCCTGCATAAACGTATTCACGCGTCGGATCAGGGCTCTGTATAGACTTGGAAGTTTATCGCTGTCGCTCGCAAGTGTCAGTGTGCCAGACTGGACTACCGCGAACAAAACGCAATCGACCTCTTTGCACAGGAAAATCAACTGAGAAACAAACTCCCGATTTTTGGGAAGTTCTATTGCATGTTCACTTAGCAACTCGCGACCCTTGAGTTCGAGGTCGTACGAATGCTCGCATTTCCAGAAGTGTCGCTTCAGCTCAAACAGTTTGCTGTCAAGCTCTCGGTAGCGTTGCTCCCGAATGAGGAACGCACTAAAAGTGCTCTTTGGATTCACCTCTGTCGCCTTACGGTAACTCTCGTCAACGAATACTAGCATCAGTAACCCCCTTGTTCGCGCGCCCTCGTCGGTAGCGCCTACCTCCTCTTCGCTATTCGAGACTCGAACCCCCCTCTTCGCCTTTGGTATTCGATTCCTCGCCTGGGTGTTTCGGGCATTACTCCGAATCGCAGACCGAATCGAAGGGGTGATTGTATATCACAGGGCGCAGTGTTGCCACAATCCATCTGGCCATAGGGGCATGTCAAGACGCGCGCCCTTTTCTTGTTCCCGGCATTCGGGCCAGATGGCCCGAATGCGGCCAAAGGGCGGGAACAAGAATGCGCTCGGTGTTTTCGCGGGTATCGTCCACGTTTGGCGATTCTCGTTTTCTTGTTCCCGGTATATGTTGGGAACAAGAATTCAGGAATTCTCTCGGACCACATAGGTGAACGGGTCTCCCTTCCTGCCGCTCCCTGCCTTTGTCAGCTTTCCGGTCTTGACGAGGTTCCTCAGCGCCGTTCTTTTCAGGGAGAGTCTACCTTCAACCGCGTCGTTGATCTGCGGTTCGGTCTGGGGCTGATTGCCGTTCTTGCTGAGGTGGTCCAGGATGGCGGCCGAGATTCTCTGTTCTTCGGCCGTGGCCTTCGATTCTCCGAGGGAAAGCGTCCGGGTCTCGGGGTCGAATTCGAGAACCGTCTCGGGAATGTCCTCGCCATAGCGCTGCGCAGACTGAATGGTGCGATATCTCTCGGTCTTTTTCAGGATGATGGCAGTATCCACCCCTCCGAAGATGGCGGTACTCCCGAGGATTGAATCTGTTGGGTCTGCCCGCTCGCCTTTTCCCGCATGGTGAGAGGCCGCCAGATGGCTGCCCGTCTCTCGCGCCAGAATCAAAAACTGCTCAAGGGCGAGCGTCACTTCAGCATAATCGTTGCCGTCCTTGACGCGCATCATCTTTTGGAGTGGGTCGACGATAATCAGCGCGGGCCTCTGCTGTTGGGCGATCTCCCGCACAGCGGGCAAGGCGTCAAGAGGGGCGTGCGCGGCGTGGATATAGATGGGCTCATCGGTTGCGCCCATAGCGCGAAAGTGGGCGCGGACCTCGCTGCGCTTTTCTTCGAGGGCCAGATAGATGACGGCGCCTTGCGTGGTTGGCCATCCCAGGAAAGGCTCGCCCCGCGCGACGGCGAGGGCCAGACATCGGGCAAGGGTTGACTTCCCAACTTTGGGCTTGCTCACCAGGACGGACAGACCAGCGGCGGGCAAGTGGTTTTCCACAATCCAGTTGACTCTTTCCTCCGGCTCCGCCAGCAAGTCTTTCAGGCTGGTAAGCTGAAAGCCGCCGTTTTGGGGTGGGGACCACTTCAATACGTCGGCGGCTGTCAGTTCGGGCGTGACTTGCAGAAGCGCCAGTAGCCCGGCGCGTGTGCCTCCTCCTTCGCACCATTCGGACAAGTCTTTGCGCGGGAGTTCAAGCACTTTGACGGATTCAGCCACTCCCACGAGCGTGCGGGCTACGTCCTGGGCGTGTTTCCGCCCCGGTTCGTCGGCATCGGCAATGATGGCGACGCGCTTCCCACGGAGACTTTCAGAATATTCGGAATGCCATTTGCCCGCGCCGCCCGGGTTGCAGGCTGCGACAAAACCGAGTTTCTGCGCTGTCTCTACGTCGCGTTCGCCCTCGGGCACCAGAACGAATTCTGCTTTGAGCACTTCGGGCAAGCCATAGAGCACCCGCCTGACGCCGGTCAAATTCCAGATCCACCCGCCCTTGCCATCGGGCCGGCGTTGCTTGAAAGTCTTGGGCTCGAAGCGCACAACCTGAAAGAGCAGGCCGCCGTTTTCGTCCGTGTAGTGGTACGTCGCAACGATGCGCCCGCTTCCGTTCTTGGTGGGCGGTCCTGTGAAGAGGTCCGCCATGCCAAGTCCAAGGGACTTCAACACTGCCTCGGCCGGGCAGCCCGCGTGACAGTGGAGCAATAGCCTCCCGTTCCGCTCACTGACGCTCAGGCTCGCCGTGCGGTCATCGTGGGCCGGACAGAGAGCCACCCAGCCATCGCCGCTGCGCCTCGCGCCTTTCAGCTTGTTGAGCAATTCGGTGAGGGTCATTAGCCCCTCCGAGGTTTCGCCGGGTGCATCCCATCAGCGATAAGGCGCTCAATCTCGCTGGCAGGAATCCTGACAAGCCTGCCGATTTTCGTGAACGTGACGCGACGCTCCAGAGTCCATCGGCGACAACACGCGACTGTGACTCCGAGGGCTTCGGCAAATTCGGGGATAGTCATGAGACTTCGTTCCTTCGCAACGCTCATTTTTCAATTCCTCCTACCTTTCAATTAGAGGTGAGGTTGCGCTACCTGAGAAGATGGAGAGAAATGGGGGGTGATTTTCTCCGGGGAGAAAAATGGTGTGGGATTTTCTCCCTGGGGGACGAGCTTACGGAGAACTTGCGCCAGCGGCCTTGCGGGGCGGTTCTTCGATGCCGTACTTCTTGAGGCATTCTCTCAAGTCGTTTATCTGCTGGCGCAGACGCTCCTTGCAATCGTAGCCGTGCTCAGCGCCTCCGCAGTTGCAGACCTCGCGAGTGACCCGAGCCCAAGACCAACCCTTATCATGCCAAAGCTCAAGAGCAGCTACCGCCAACACTCGCTTTCTTGGGGGCGCACCGCGAGGGCGCGAACCGACCGCCTCGAGGGCGAAGTCCATCGGGAATCCTGAATCCAGAAGAAGCCGCATAGTGTCGGCTTGGTTTCGCTTATATTGTGCGCCAGAGCGGGCTGGGAAGACGATCCACGAAGCCAGTTCCAGAAACTCTTCCAGAAGTTGACAGCATTGTGGAACCGCCGCGAGTAGGGTTTCGTGGTCCGATGCCCCCATCAAACCGCCTAGCCGCATGAAGCGCTCGAAGGCGGCATCAACTATTTTGCGCCAGATAGCACCGTGTCCCGTGGTCTCGGCCCTTGATGCTCCGCCTACCTCGGGGATTGGTTGGTCCCCCTGATGGGTGGGCCTTCCGCAACCTGGGCTGCACTTCGTCAAAAGCCACCTCCCGCGTGGCTCCCGCTTTGAGGCAGGGTCGGCGGGCGGGGCCGGGAGCGCCCCGCTTTCGGTTGCAAGCCTAAGCCGACCGTTTTACAAAAAAATCCTACACCTTCATTTTTTTCTTGACAAGCTGAAATCTAGCGGCTAAGCTTCATCTTGGCGGCTAAGATTATGGCGAAAGACACGGACAAGATGATTCGAGAATACCTCGCGAAGATCGGCAGCAAAGGCGGCAAGGCTCGGGCGGCAAGGCACGGCAAGACTGAACTGAGCAAGTGGGCCAAGCTGGGCGGCAGGCCGCCGAAAGCGAAAGGGGGCAAAAGGCAATGAGCGTCTACAAGCGTGGTGAGGTTTGGTGGTACAAGTTTCGCTTCAATGGGCAGACTATTCGGGAGTCCGCTGATACCGGCTCGAAGACGGTCGCCCGCGACGCGGAGAGAGTGAGGCGGCGCGAACTGGAGGAAGGCTTGAACGGCATCCGGCGGCAGCGGGCGCGGCTCTTTGCTCTTGCTTCGCGCGAGTGGCTTGACCTCAAGCGCAGCGTGCTCTCGGCTCGAAGTGTCCAGATTGAGGAAGCCAACCTGAAGCACCTGGGGCCGCACTTCGGCGGCAAGCTGATCGGGGACATTGAGGCGGGCGACATCAGCCGCTATCAACAACGGCGCCTCGCTGAGGGCGCGGCGGCGAAGACCATCAACCTGGAAGTGGGGACACTGCGGGCCATCCTGAGAAAGAATCGGCTGTGGGCCAACGTCCAACCCGATGTCAACATGCTGAGTGCTCGGGAAGACGTGGGCCGGGCCATCAGCCCGGATGAGGAAAGCCGATTGCTCGCCGAATGCGCGGCAAGCCGTTCGCGGTCGCTCTACCCTGCCGTAACCGTGGCGCTGGCGACCGGGATGCGGTACTCGGAAATCAGGCTCTTGCGCTGGAAACAGATTGACCTCGAAAAGCACACCCTCACGGTGGGCGACTCGAAAACTGACGCGGGCACGGGGCGGCCAATTCCGTTGAATGACCGCGCTTATTACGTGCTCGATATGTGGGCCAGCCATTTCCCCAACCGCGAGCCGGAGCATTACGTCTTCCCGACCGAGAAGTGCGGGGCCGCTGGCGACGACTTCAAGCCGTGCGTCTACGCGACCGACCCTGCAACGCCAATCGGCGATTGGAAAGAAGCGTGGGAAAAGGCGAAGGAACGGGCCAACGTGAGTTGCCGCTTTCACGATCTTCGCCACACAGCTTGCACCCGGATGCTCGAAGGCGGGGCGCCGTTCTCAGTGGTGGCGACGATCATGGGATGGAGTCCGTCAACCGCCGTCAGGATGGCGAGGCGGTACGGACACATCGGGCAGGCCGCACAGCGCGAGGCGGTGAAAGCCCTTAACGGGGCCGGTTTTGCCTCAGATGGGGCACAAAATTGGGCACAGTTTCAGACGGCTCGGGCGAGTGCTCGCGCTAACTGATTGAGAAGATTGGCTCCTCGGCCAGGACTCGAACCTGGAACCCTTCGGTTAACAGCCGAATGCTCTACCATTGAGCTACCGAGGAACACCTGAACAAGGTGCCTGTCGCGCGTAAGGCGGGAACGCCTCTCCGAACCTCAACCGGGCTAAAGGCCCCTCCTCGACCGCAGCGCCGCGCCCGAAATGAGCGGGAGAGACCTTTGCGGCCAGTACAGAGCTGCCGGCCTGAGGCAGCCGGTTCAGGTTCATTGCCCAGCCGGAATATCCCGGCCGCGATTGGAAGCGCCTGAACGACCGGGCGGTATCACTGGGGAAACCAACCGGCCGTTAGACTTTCTTCACGTCTTCGCTCTTCTTCTCCGCCTCGCCAGATATCCCGCCCTTGAGGGCATCCTTGAACTCGCGAATTCCCTTGCCCAGTCCCTTGCCCAGCTCCGGCAATTTGCCCGGTCCGAAGATGATCAACACGATCAGCAGGATAAAAAAAATGTGAGTAGGTCTGAGTAACCCTTCTCCCATGGTAACCTCCCGGCCCGGGTCAAGTCCCGTGGCGCACATCCAAGTCTATTATAGACTAAAGGCTGGCGGAGTCCACTCGGGATTTTGCAAGGGCCCATCTCGCCGCCGGGATGCAGAGAAAACCAAGAGAAAACAAATCGGAAATCAGAGAAAGAAAGCAAAATGTAGAGTCTCCGATTCTGACTACTGACTTCTATTAGTTTCGGATTTTCTCGGCGCTTCGGCGCCTCGGCGGTGCGCCCGGCTGGCGGTTGGCGAAGACCATATTCCCTGGCTTGATTCGTCGCTCTCGACACCGCAAGAAATAGAGGGTGGCGTAGCTCCTGTTGATATAGTCAGCGCGACTATAGCCGAGTTGCTTCGCGACCCTATCGATCCACCGCTTCGGCCCCTCCAGCTCGATGTAATTTCCTATCGGGGTCTCATCGTACACTAGCTCCGCCGCGAACTTCGCGTCTTCGGGCAGGCTCGGAACCAGAACGGTGCGATACTTTTCGTAGCGAAACGTCTCGCGCAGCCCCAGGCGCTCGAAGATCTGCGCCATGCCGTCTCCATCGGCTACCTGGGTCTCGATCTCTGGCCGAACCTTATAGCGGCCGGAGCTGATGGGCGTACCCTTGAAGGTCAGGACGGCGCGTCCGTTCAGCGCCCGCAGGCGCAAAAGGCAACGGGCTTTGCGGAGCGGCGAGCCGGGGAAGTCAAGCAAGGAGTTGCTTTCAAAATGCCGCGGCTTGACCACGCGGAACCCCAGTTGGCGCAGGCGGCGTTTGAGCGCGGTGGGATCGTGCACTTCCAGCTTGATCTCGATTTCTTTTTGCGGCGCCATGCCAGATCAAGGAGTCAGGATGGCCAGCCACCAACGGCTCGCCACTCGTCACTGACTTTCAAGTTTCGCGCTCGACCACAAAATCAGCCAGGGAGCGCAGCGCGTCCTTATAAGGGGAGTCGGGGAAGCCTTGGAGACACTGCTTGGCCCGCTCCGCAAAGTCCCGCGCCTTGGCGCGCGCCGCCCGCAAGGTACCGTTGCGCCCGACCAGCTCCAGGATTTCAGCGAACGGCACGGAGCGGAAACCGCGCTCATCGAGCACCCGCGCCACCTTGATCTTTTCCTCGGGCGTGCAGCGGCTTAACAGGTAGATCAGCGGCAGGGTCACCTTGCCTTCGCGCAGATCATTGCCGATGGGCTTGCCCAGCTTTTCCTCCGAGGAAGTGAAGTCGAGCAGATCGTCGATCAGCTGGAAGGCGAGGCCGAGGTTGGTGCCGAAGGCGCCAAGCTTCCGCTCCTCCTCTTCGCTCTTGCCGCCCAGGGTGGCGCCCAGCCGCATGCAGGCTGAAAACAGGCTGGCGGTCTTGCGGTCGGCGAGATTCAGGTAGAAGTCCTCCGTCACGTCGATTCGGTGCTGCGAGACGAGTTGCATCAACTCGCCTTCCACCATCACCTGGGTGAGCCCGATCAGGATGTCGAGGACCTTGAAATTGCGTTCGGCAAGGGCGACGCTGAAGGCCTGCATGTAGATCCAGTCGCCTGCCAGGACGCTCATATGGTTGCCCCAGCGGGAGTTCGTCGAGGGACGCCCGCGACGGCGGTCGGCCTCGTCGATGATGTCGTCGTGAATGAGCGTCGCGGAGTGGATCATTTCCACCACGGCGCCCAGCTTCACCGCGGAAGGCCCGTCGTAGCCGCAGAACTTCATCGCCAGCAGGAGCAGCGCCGGCCGCAGCCGTTTGCCGCCGCTCACCTGCAAGTACTGGCCGATTTCGGTGATGGGCTGCACGCTGGAAACGGATTGGCGGCAGAATTCCTCCTCCACCTTCTCGAGGTCGGATCGCACGAGGTCAAAGATTTCGCGAGCTGTCAGGTTCTTGGCGAGCACCAAGGAGCGTTCTCCACCGTTTCGAGCAAGAATGATCCCATGAATCGGGAATGGTGAATAGTGAATAGTGAATGCCAGAAGTAACGTTCACTACTCGGTATTCTCTCTATTATAAAGTGTAAATCGTCAAAACCTGAATGACAAGCGGCGCGATTCACTATTCATTATTCACAATTGCCCCGATCACTCAACAACGCTTCAGGAATCGGACGAAATTCTCAACCGCCTGGCGGCCCATTTCCTCGTCGCTGATACCGCGCAGCACCGCCAACTCTTGCGTCACCTCGCGCACAAACGCCGGCTCGTTGCGCTTGCCCCGATAAGGGACGGGCGCGAGATACGGGCTGTCCGTCTCGGTGAGCAAGCGATCGAGGGGAATCTCGCGAGCCACGGCGCGAAGCCCCTCCGCCTTCTTAAAAGTCAGGTTGCCCGCAAAAGAGACCAGGAACCCGGCGTCCATCAGCTCGAAGGCGTCTTCACGGGTGCCTGAGAAACAGTGCAGGATGCCCCCAAGGCCCGAGGCACGCCACTGGGTGCGGACAACGTCGCGCAGGTCGGCCCACGCGTCGCGGCAATGGATGATGAGGGGCAGCTTCAATTCCTGCGCCAGCTCGAGCTGCCGCACCAGGACCTGCCGCTGAACGTCACGCGGCGAATGGTCGTAGTGGTAGTCGAGGCCGATTTCTCCCACGGCCACGAACTTAGGGTGCTGCGCCAGCCTGCGCAGCTCATCGTAATGCCGGTCCTCCGCCTTGCTCGCTTCGTGGGGGTGGATGCCGGCCGCGGCGAGAATCCACTCGTGAGCTTCGGCCAACGGAATCGCCGCAGCCATCGAGTCCGGGCCGCTCGCACCGCCGATCGTCAACAAGTAACGCAAGCCAGCAAGACGCGCCCGTTCGATGACTGCTTCGCGGTCGGCGTTGAAATCTGCGTCATCCAGGTGACAATGAGAATCGACGTACACTATTTCAACCTTGTCCCGTTCGGAACGTCCTCTTTGAATGTCACCAGGATGGGACGGCCTTCCTCGCCCACCGAAGCGGCCACAATCATCCCATTTGATTCGACGCCGCGCAGCTTGCGAGGCTGGAGGTTGGCCACGACGACCACTTTCATCCCAACCAGATCCTCCGGCCTGTATTGCTCAGCGATTCCCGCACACACTTGGCGGACTTCGGACCCGATGTCCACCTGGATCTTGAGCAGCTTCGTCGCCTTGGGAATCGGCTCCGCTGAGAGTATCTGGCCGACTCGCATCTCGACCTTGGTGAAGTCTTCGATGGAGATCTTGGCCGGGACGTCGGGTTGCGGGGCGATAACCGGAGGCGCCGGGGCCGAAGATGCCGGGCTAAAGCCCGGCGCTACCGCACCCGGACTCGGGGTTCGGGATTCGGGGTTCGGGGTTGGCAGAGCCTCGGCGACGGGTTTCTCTTCTGGTTGTGGTTCCACCTTGGTTGATGCCTCCTTAGATGATATCGCTACAGTTGCTATCGTCGTCTCGCCGGCTGCTCGGTCGGCCTCGGCCAGTTCGTCGAGCTTGGCCAGCGTGGCGGCCTTATCGAGGCGCGGGAAGATAGGCTCAGCCTTGCCCACTTGAGTGCCCGGCTTCAGGCCGCCCCACTTGAGTTGGTCGATGCGCTGATTCTTGACTTTGCCCTCGCAGCCTAGTTGCTTCCAGAGCTTCTGGCAGGCATGCGGCATCACCGGGCTGAGGAGCACTGCCAGAAAACGAAGCGCTGCGGTTGCCGTGTAGAGGACAGTCTGGAGGTGCTCAGGCTTGACTGTGACAAATTGACCCGCTCCTGTGTCCAGTTGCCTCGTCTTCGACCAAGGCTGCTCTTCAACTAAATACTTATTAATCTCAGAAATGAAACTCCAGGCGGCGTCCAACGCGCGCGAAAAATCGTTGCTGTCGAATGCTGCCTGGAACCTCGTTTTGACATCCGCTGCTAGCTCGACGATCCGCTCCTCCTTTGACTGAACGCCCGTCCCTTCGGCTAGAGCAGCGTAAACACCACTTCCGGGGATGGGTGAGGGGACTTCTCCAGCGTAGTCATGTTTCAACATTGTCAGCGTTCGGCTTGCCAAGTTTCCGAGACCGTTCGCCAAATCCGAGTTGTAGCGCTGAATCAGCGCCTCGTAGGAAAAGCTCATGTCTTGCCCGAACGGCGACTCGCGCAGCAGGTAGTAACGCAGGGCGTCGTTGCCGGGGGCGCCAAAGGAATCGAGCGCGTCGACGATCGGCTCCGGATACACCACGTTGCCCTTCGACTTCGACATCTTGTCCTGCTCGTAATAGATCCAGCCGTGGGCGAAGACTGTGGTCGGGAGCATTTCCGGCTGGTCGGGATAGGCGGCCATCAGGAACGCGGGCCAGTAGACGGCGTGGAAGCGCAGGATATCCTTGCCGATCATGTGCACGATCTCGCCTTCGGAATCGTTGCGCCAGTATTTCTGGAATTCCGGGCTGCCGTTTTCGCCCTGGGCGTAGCCGATGCCGGTCATATAGCTGGTGAGGGCGTCGTACCACACGTAGAAAACCTGCTCGGGATCGTCCGGCCAGCGAATGCCCCATTTCAGGCGCTTGCGGCTGATGGAGATATCGCGCAGGCCGCTCTTGACGAAGCTCATCACCTCGTTGCGCCGGTAGTCGGGGCGCACAAACTCCGGGTGCTTCTGGTAGAGATCGAGCAGCGGCTCCGCAAAGGCGGAGAGGCGGAAAAAGTAGTTTTCCTCACTGATCAGTTCCGCCGGCCGGCCGCAAATGTCGCAGGTCGCCGGATCGGTGCCGTCAGAAATGTAGCGTTCGTCGGAGATGCAGTACCGACCCTGGTACTGCCGCTTGTAGATTACGGGCTCCCACTCCAGAGTCCCACCGCACTTCGGACAGTTCGGCGGTTCGACGCCATGTACGTAAAGATCGCATTCGCGGCAGTAGTGCAGCGGGTAATCCTTGGCCCTCGTCAGCATGCGCTGCACGGATTTCGCGTGGTCCGGATGAGTCGTATAGATAAAGCGAAGCGCATGCGGCGAGGCCCCGGGATAGACGCTCACCGGGATGCCGAGCTTCTCCCAAAGGCTGACAAAGAGCTTGCGCTTCTCGTCCACAAACTCCTGGGGCGATACCCCGGCGGCTTGCGCGGCGCGCTGGAGCTTTTCCCCGTGCTCGTCGGTGCCGGTCAAAAACGCCACGTCGTAACCGCACATGCGCTTGTATCGGGCGATCACGTCACAGACGATGGTGGTGTACGCTGACCCGACGTGGGGCCGGGCGTTGGGGTAATAAATCGGGGTGGTCAGATAGAAGGTCTTCACGATTGTCCGTTGTCCTTGGTCCGTTGCCCGTTTACGCCCGTTCCCGCCCGGGCACCGGCGCGTGCCAGCCGCTTGTCTTCATTCTGACTTCTGGCTCCTGTCTCCTGACTCCTTGTTTTCATAAGCGAGTTGCGCCGCCAACATCACTTGTTTGAGCGGCACCGACCTTTCCTCTGCCAGGCGCCGGCAATCCTCGTACTCGGGGGCGACGTTCAACACCTTCCCATGGCGCCTGGCTACTTTGACCTGTGCCGTGCCATAGGGCGTCTCAACGCTTACCAGCTCGCGCTCCAGAACCTGCCGCCGCGATTCGCCGATCCGCAGGCCAATCGTCGTCGTCTCGGCGAAGAGAAGCTCCGCCATCACGTCGGCCTGGTCCGGGCGGCACAGCACAGTGATCTCCAGCCCGGGCCGATTCTTCTTCATCTGGACTGCCGTCGAGGTCACATCGAGAGCTCCGAGCGCGAAGGCCTTCTCGGCGAAATAGCCGTAAAGCTCAGGACTCATGTCGTCGACGTTTGCTTCGATCACGGAGACCACGTCATCCACCGGGTTCGGGGTTTGGAATTCGGGTTTCGCAGACCGCTCTCCCAGGAATAGCCGCGCCAAGTTGGGATGGCCGGGGAAATCACGCGTGCCCGCGCCATACCCAATTCGTTCCACCTTCATCGCCGGCAGGGGCCCGAAGCTCGAGGCCAGCGTCACGACGAGCGCTGCGCCGGTGGGCGTCACCATCTCACCCCCAACCCCCGAAGAGTAAATGGGAATGCCCCGCAGCAACTCCGCCGTGGCCGGAGCTGGAACCGGCAGCGAGCCGTGTGCGGCCTCCACCCGGCCGCCACCCACGTTGAGCGGCGACGAAACCAGCTCCTCGATTCCCAACCGTTCGAGGCCCAGGCAGACACCCACGATATCCAGGATAGCATCCACGGCGCCAACCTCGTGGAAGTGGACCTCGCCGGGCGGCTTCGCGTGCAGCTTTCCCTCTACCTCGGCTAAGCGGACGAAGACCCGGATCGCCCGGGCCTTGACGTTTTCGGTAAGCGTGCTCCGGGCAAGCAACTCCTCGATCTGATGCAGGTGGCGGCGCGGCTGCTCGTCCGGGATGCGAAACTCCACGTGTGCTCCGGCGAGGCCGGAGCGCAACACCCGACGAACCTCGACTTCATAGCCGCTCAGAGGAATCTTCGCCAGTTCGGCTCGGAGCCACTCCACCGGCAGTCCGGCGTCCAGCAGCGCGCTAAGGAGCATGTCGCCGCTGATGCCCGACGAGCAGTCGAGATAGGCTAGGCTTGCCAACGGTCCACCATCGGCTCCCGAGCGCGCCGCCCCAGCGGCGCCAGTCTTTTTGCCGGTCTTTTTGATAGTATGCCCGCCGCCGAAGCTTGTCAACGGAGGGTAGGAGGTAGACGGTATAAGGCATATGGGGGTTCCCCTTATGCTGTCTACTGTCTACCGTCTACCCTCTCTTCTTCACTGGATCAATGAACCAATGGCTCAATGGATCAATTCCTTGACCCTTCATGGTGGGGAATCCGGCGCAGAAAAATAGTCTAAATTATTTTGTTGACAAACCGATTACGATACTATAGAGTATAACTGCGAGCGATTCCTCCCCCGAAAAACTCAGGACCGCGGAAGTGCGCCTGCTGAGGCCAGACGCACTTGGCCCGAATTGCGCCCAGGGCGCTTCCCGCGGGCCTCGCAGGAAAAAAGAAGGATCGACAGATTATGGAGTTTTCAGTTTTCAGTTTTCAGTTCTCAGTTTTCAGTAGCTCTCAGCCGTCAGCAATTCAGCTATCAGACAAGACAAACCCAGTTTCTTGCTGATAGCTGAAAGCTGAGAACTGATCACTGAGAACTGAGAACTGAAAACTCTGTAATCTGCGGTAACCGAAGACTTGATGAAGGAGGAAAACTTGGCACAAGCAAAGATCCTGGTAGTGGAAGACGAGAGCATCGTGGCATTGGACCTCCAGCACCGGCTGACCGGCATGGGGTACTCGGTTCCGGCGGTCGCCGCCTCAGGCCAGGATGCCCTGAAAAAAGCGGCTGAAATTCATCCTGACCTGGTGTTGATGGACATCCGGCTGAAAGGCGATATGGACGGCATCGAGGTGGCGGAACAGATTCGCCAACTGTTCGACGCGCCTCCCGTCTACCTCACGGCTTACGCCGACGAGGACACCTTGCAGCGGGCCAAGATCACGGAGCCCTTTGGCTACATCGTCAAACCCTTCGACGAGCGCACGCTGCGAAGCACTCTCGAGACGGCACTCTACCGATCGCAGGCGGAGCGGAAACTGAGGCAGAGCGAAGCGTGGCTGAAGGCCGCCTTGCGCTCGGTTGGTGAGGCCGTGATCGCCGCCGACGACAACTGCCGCGTCGTTCTCATGAATCCGGCGGCGGAGACTCTCACCGGCTGGAAGCAAGAGGAGGCGATGTCCCATGACCTCTCTCAGATTTTCCAGATCGCCAGCGGTGGAACGCCAGTCCCGGCGGAGGACCTGCTGAAAATGGTGTGCGAAGGCCGCGCCGAAGCGGACCTGACGAATCACAGCCTGCGGCTGGCTCGAGGCGGGGAAGCCGTGCCAGTTGACGGCAAGGCCGTGCCGGTCCTCGGCAGCAACGGCGCAGCCAAAGGAATCGTCCTGGGTCTGCGGAAGTCTTAGAAAGATTGAGTCATTGGTTCATTGAATCATTGAGCCATTGAAAAAGAAGTCGATTGGTTCTTCCTCGTCTTCAATGACTCAATTAGGCAAGGCCAAAACAGCGAAGAAAGGGGAATCAGCGCATGCGGGTAACAGCAAAGGGCGGATCGCAGTCGTTGATCGAGAAGAAGCTGGTCATCGGAGTTGGCGTGGCGCTAGCCATCCTGGTTATGATCGGTACGGTTGAATACAAAACCATCCAGACATTGGTCGAGACCGACCGCTGGGTCGCGCACACCCATGCGGTCCTTGCCGAACTGGAAGCAGTGTTCGCCGATATGGAAGCTGCCGAATCGAGCGGGCGCGGCTATGTTGCCACAGGGGACTATAGCTTTGTGAGGCCGCGGGACGTGTCGATTTCGAATGCCGAGGCCCATCTCCAAGCTCTCCGACGGCTGAGCGCAAACGATTCCCGCCAGCAGCGGGACCTGGACAGGCTTGTGCCCCTTGCCGAGCGCAAGGTGGCTTTCATGCGGCAGTTAATCGTGGTTCGCCGGGACCAGGATCTTGCCGCCGCCATCCGCCTGATGCGTGACGGCGAGGGTGTCAGGTTGATGACCAAGATACGAGAGCTGATCGAAGCGATGGAGGCTGAAGACAAAGGCTCATTGGAGGCCCGCTTAGCCGCCAGCCGGGCCAGCGCCAGGAAGGCAGGCGCGGTGGTTGCCCTTGGCACCCTGCTGGCTGTGATGTTCCTCCTTCCGGCGAGTTGGCTCATTCGCCGGAACATTCTCCGGTGGCAGCGCGCGGAAGGTGCGTGTTCCTACCTGGCCTCTATTGTGGAGTCCTCCGACGACGCCATTATCGGCAAGACGCTCGACGGAATCATCGTCAGTTGGAACCGGGGGGCAGAGAAGATCTACGGCTATGGCGCGCCCGAGATGACGGGCAAGTCGATCTCAATGCTGTTCCCGCCGGGTGAGTTCGGCGCACCCGATTTGATGGAGAGAGTCAGGCGCGGTGAAAGTGTTGACCATTACGAGACCGTCCGAGTCCGAAAAGATGGCAAGCACATCGATGTGTCCGTCACTCTGTCGCCGGTCTGGGATGAGGCGGGAAGGGTCGTCGCCGCCTCGGTGATCGCTCGCGACATCACGGAGCGCAAGCGGGCGGAAGCCGAGAACTTGCGCCTGGCAACGGCCATCGAGCAGGCGGCGGAAGGTGTGATGATCACGGACCTCGAGCCGAGGATTCAATACGTCAATCCCGCCTTCACCAGGATGACGGGGTACAGCCGCGCGGAAGCTCTCGGCCAGAATCCAAGGCTCCTTAAGTCGGACCGGCATGACGTGAACTTTTATAAGGAGTTCTGGGCCACCATTTTGGCGGGGAAAATATGGCACGGGGAAATGATCAACCGGCGCCAGGACGGCACGCTTTACCCGGAGGAAATGACGATCGCCCCAGTCCGGGACGCGGGCGGCACCCTCACCAATTTCATTGCTATCAAGCAGGACGTCACCGAGCGCAAGCGGGCGCAGGAGGCCTTGAGTGTTTCAGAAACGCGTTATCGGCGGCTGTTTGAAACAGCGCGGGACGGAATACTGCTCCTGGATCCGGAGACGGCAACCATCACCGATGTCAACCCGTTCGTCCTGGAGCTGCTGGGATATGCGCGGGAGGAGATTCTGGGAAAAAAGCTGTGGGATGTTGGTCCGTTCCGGGACGTTGCCGCATCCCAGGATGCCTTTCGAAGTCTGCAGGCGGATGGCTACGTCCGCTACGAAGACTTGCCGCTGGAGACCAAATCCGGCGATCACATCGATGTCGAATTCGTCAGCAACACCTACCGGTCAGACGGCAAGGAAGTGATTCAATGCAACATCCGCGACATGACCGAGCGCAAACGGGCGCGGAAGGCCTTGAGTGCTTCAGAAACGCGTTATCGGCGGCTGTTTGAAGCGGCGCAGGACGGAATATTGCTCGTGGATCCGGAGACCGCAACCATCACCGATGTTAACCCATTCGTGGTGAAGCTCCTCGGATTTGCGCCGGAGGAGATTCTGGGAAGAAAGCTGTGGGAGATCGGTCCGTTCCGGGACGTTGCCGCATCTCAGGATGCTTTTCGAAGCTTGCAGGCGGATGGTTACGCCCGTTACGAAGACTTGCCGCTGGAAACCAAATCCGGCGATCGCAAGGACGTGGAGTTCATCAGCAACTCCTACTCGGAGGGCGATAAGAGCATGATTCAATGCAACATTCGCGACATTACGAATCGCAAGCGTCAGGAGGACCAGATCCAGGCTTCACTGCGAGAGAAGGAGATCTTCCTGAAGGAGATTCACCATCGCGTCAAGAACAACCTGCAAGTGATCTCCAGCCTTCTTCATCTTCGGAGTGCCGGCATCCAGGACGAGGCGGTTCTCGAGATGTTCCGCGAAAGCCAGACCCGCGTCCGCACCATGGCCCTGATCCATGAGAAGCTATACCAGTCCAAGGACTTCGCCCACATCGACTTTGGCGAGTATATTGGCAGCCTAGTGAGGGACCTCTTCCACTCCTACCGCGCGGACCCCAATGCGATTGCTTTTGCGCTCCAAACCGATGAGGTGGTGCTGGGCATCGATACCGCGATTCCCTGCGCGCTGATTGTGAACGAACTGGTGTCGAATTGCCTGAAGCACGCGTTCCCACTGGGCCCGCCTGGTTCGGCCGGGCGGCGAGGCGCCATCGCCATAACGCTGAGTGTTGTCGGGCCGACCCCCCTGCCTGGGAGCGCGGGCGTCTCGCCCGCTCTTGGTCTAATGCCCCGAGAGACGATTGAAGAGCGGGCGAGACACCCGCGCTCCCAGGCAGAGAACAGCAAGGTTCGGCTGGTGGTCCGTGATGACGGCGTGGGCTTTCCCCCGTCCCTGGATTTTCGGCACACCCGGTCTCTCGGTCTCCAGTTGGTCAATACGCTCACCGAGCAGGTTGGCGGGACCGTCGAACTGCGCAGCAACGGCGGAACCGAGTTTGAAATCGAGTTTACAGCATAGTCCTTTGTCCTTTGTCCCTTGTCCTTTGTCCGTAGTTCGTTGTCGGTTGCTCAGGACCAAGGACAAAGGACCAAGGACAAAGGACTAAGGAGGATAGAATGTCCCTTATCAAAAAACCAGTACTGACGCCGCAGAGACTGGCGGCCAATCAAGCCAACGCGCAGCACTCGCACGGGGCGGCGACGCCCGAAGGTCTGGAGCGAATCCGCGACGCCAATATCCAGCATGGCTTCTACTCGCGGGCCCCCGGCGAAGCCCTGGAGAAGCTGGGCGAGGACCGGGAGGATTTCCAGCGGCTTGCTGCCTCCATGAATGAAACCTGGCGACCGGCGGATGACTTCGAGGCCCGGCTGGTGAGACGCCTGACGCGGGCCATCTGGCGCTGGGAGCGCAGTGACCGCCAACTGGAAAGTATGTCCGTGCGACAGCTCGAAAACCTGGACAACAATGTGGACCGCCTCGCTGCGGAGGCCAAGGCGAAACACGAGAAAATGCTGGCCGGCCTCACCTCCCTGGAGTACGCCACCCGCGAAGAGGATTTCTGTTTCGGCAACGAAGAGCTTCTGACGTTCGACTCGGTCTACGGTGAGGTGGACAAGGGAAGGCCGGGCGAGATTTTGATTCTCCTCTACCGCCTTCTCAAGCCCCGGCCTCCCAAAGCACCCAAAGGCTCACCCACCGAGCAACCGCCCGGCGCTCCGAAAGAAGAGCCGGTCCCCGAAAAGGCTGCCGAAAAGGCCGGTCCGGACGCACTGCCAGGGATACCTGTGGCCGAGGGCCGCGAGCGGCAGCAGGTGCGCAGCGAAGTGCGCAAGCTGATCAAGGAGGAAATTGAGGCGGTCAAGGTGGCGCGGGTCGAGCGCGGAGACGAGCTGGCGGATTCCACGTCACCCTATCTTCGCGACTGCATTGCGGCACCCACTCATAGTGCTGCCCCTCTGATGCTGAGGATGGAAGGGTCCAGCTTCCGGCAGGTGGTGGAATTGACCAACTTGCTGACCAAGCGGAAGGCTGAGGCCCGACGCGCCTCAGAGGGCCGGGAAGGGGAGGGGGGTCGAAGTGAAGGAGACTCCCACTATGTTCATGAAAACAAAGGACCGTAAAATCGATTCCCGGGAGACTCCCACTATCTTGATGAAAACACAGCAACTTATCACTCGGCATCCCACTATATTTATGATAATAAGTAAGTTATCAGTTATTAGTTTTCAGTCGTCAGTTTTCAGTTCTCAATAGCTCTCAGCCATCAGCGATCAGCTATCAGACAAGACAAACCGAGTTCCCTGCTGATAGCTGACGGCTGATGGCTGAAAGCTGAGAACTGAGGACTGATAACTGACCCGCCTCCTTGTGCCATTAGCGCTGTGATGGTATTGTGTCACTGAGGAGAAAGAATTCCTTCCGACGACAAGGCGGGGTGGGTAGCGGGCGTGGGAAGTGAGAGGAAAGAGGTCAGCGAAATGACCGGCGAGTTTCTGCGTGAGGCCGCCGTCCTTGTGCTCGTGTTCGTCCCGCTGGCCTTGTAAGATGGTGCGGGCCGGTAGCTCAATGGTAGAGCACTGCCCTTTTAAGGCAGGGGTTCTGGGTTCGAGTCCCAGCCGGCTCACTTGGAAGAAGCTCTCAGCCCTCAGCCATCAGCGCAGGCTCTTGTCGGCATTCGCGCTTGTCCTGTAGTATGGTTGAGCGCACTTGGCGGCAGGGGAAGGCGCGCATTTTGAGGATTCTGAGTCCTTAGCCCGGACTTCTCGCCACGAAGGGTCAGGGATTGGTCCATTGCACCATTGATCCATTGAGTCATTGAAGAAGAGAATGGCGGTCTTCAATGGCTCAATCAACCCATGAATCAATGGATCAATTCCCTGACTGGCTTCGTGGTGAGAAATCCGGCTTAGACGAAGGTTAGGCTGGCGTCATTGGGACCTTTCGGCAAAACCGAGGAGACGGCACCCGTTGCCGAGCCCGCTTCGGGCGATCCGGCTGGCGTGCCCGCCGCCTGCATCCGTGTCTCCGCTATCGCTCTGACGGATGTGGGCCGAAAGCGGCACAACAACGAAGACAGCATCCTCTTGTTCGACCTTCATCGGCAGGCCGGACACAAGGACGGAGAGGGTATCGCTGTGGACCTGGCGCCGCCGGGAATGCTGTTGGCCGTGGCGGATGGCATGGGCGGACACCAGGCAGGTCAGGTGGCGAGCGCGCTTTCGGTCGGGGCCCTGCCGAAAGATTTTCTGGCTGCCTTGTCGCAACAAGATGCTTCCCACGACGTCGCCGGACCCGCCTTGAGGCAAGCGGTGGAGGCGGTCAATCGCTCGATCTACGAAGCCGCGTCGCGGGATCCTGAGCAGGAAGGGATGGGGACGACCTTGACGGCGGCTCTTCTCGACGGAAAGCGGCTCTTGATCGCTCAGGTCGGCGACTCCCGCGCCTACCTCATGAACGCCAGCGGCCTGAAGCAACTCACCGTGGACCAGACGGTCGGGAGCCTGCTCGCAGCCCAATTCCCCCCGGACACAGACAGTCACGTCCTCGACCTGCTGGTCCAGGCGGTCGGCGCGCAGCCGAAGGTGGACGTGGCCCTCACCGAGGGCGCGCTGGAGAACGGTGATCGTCTGCTGCTGTGCAGTGACGGCCTCTACAAGGTCGTGCCGGACATCGAAATTGGTCGAACCTTGGCCAATGCCGCTTCACTCAAGAAGCAGGCGGAAGCGTTGATTCGCCAGGCCAACGAAAACGGCGGGCCCGACAACATCAGCGTAATCCTGGCTCAGATTGAGTCATCCGGGAATTGATCCATTGATTCATTGGTTCATTGAGCCATTGAGGGCTGCCATTCTGTTCTTCAATGACTCAATGGATCAATGGCGCAATGAATTAATTCCCCGGGCCCATAGCTCAGTTGGTTAGAGCAGCGGACTCATAATCCGTTGGTCCCAGGTTCGAGTCCTGGTGGGCCCACCAATCGTCCTTCTGAGTTCGACTTCCACCTTGAGCGGCTGCGGTCCTTGGGCTCTGCTCTCTCTGAGCTTGAATAGACAATGTGGCTGGCGTATGATTCTGCCGGAGAGATCAAGTTGAGATCGGAAATTCCGGACACACGCAAGAAATCTCCAAAGGTCTCGGCAGGTTCAATCGCGGACTTGCCGGCCAGTCTGGAACTGCCTGCCAAGAGAAAGAAACCAATCCCTGGCCTTCTTTTTTGCGCTTCCTTATCATGTGATCATCAAAATGAACGCCAGAGAGATCAAGGAGGTTTTTGATGAGGCCTGCAATGTGGAGTCGACGGTCGTTTCTGCGTGCGGCGGGAGCCGGCGGGGCGGTGGCGTCCGCGGCCAAAGGGATGGCCCTCGCCCGCGTCCTGGAAGCTTCCCAGTCGGTCGCCAACACGCCGCCCGAGGAGGTGGCGAAAGACGAGTTCTACTGGCGGGAGATCCAGTTGGATTTCAAGCTGGACCGCACGCTGATCAATTTGAATAACGGCTTTACCTGCCCGACGCCCCGGGTGGCGCTGGAATCGGAATGGCGCTACATGGAGATGATCAACATGGCGCCCATTTTTTATCAGGGTCCCATTGCCGACCGCATCCAGACGATCCGCCTGCGCATGGCGGCGGAGTTCGGATGCGACCCGGAGGAGATGGCCCTGACGCGCGGCGCCAGCGAGTCGCTGCAAATCGCGCAGAACGGGATCGACCTGAAGGCCGGGGATGAAGTGATCACGACCGAGCAGGACTACCCCCGCATGCTGACGACGTGGGACCAGCGCATGCGGCGCGAGAACATCAAGGTGACGCGCCTTCAATTCCCTGTCCCGACGACGGCGGACGATCTCTACCAGCGGTTCGAGCAGGCCATCACGCCGAAAACGAAAGTCTTCCATTTCTGCCACGTCACCAACTTGACGGCGCAGATGTTTCCGGTGGCGCGGCTCTCCCGCCTCGCCCGCTCGAAGGGGATCGTGACCATCGTGGACGGCGCCCACGCGCTCGGGCATTTTCCGTTCAAGCTGAAGGAGCTCGAGTGCGACGCCTACGGCGTCAGCCTGCACAAATGGCTGCTGGCGCCGATCGGCAACGGCTGCCTGTACGTTCGGAAAGAGATGATCCCCAGATTCTGGCCCCTGCAGGCAGCCCCCGAACAGCAGGACACGGACATCCGGAAGTTCGAGGCCATCGGAACGCACCCGTGGGCCATCCGAGCGGCGCTGGGGGAGGCTCTGGCTTACCACCAGGCCATCGGCACGGAGCGCAAGGCGGCCCGGTTGCGGTATCTGACCCTGCGCTGGGCCGACGCCCTCAAGTCTCATCCGCGCGTCAAGATCCTGACGGATCTCAGCGAGCCCGCTCAGGCGTGGGCAGTAGCGGCGGCCGACATCGAGGGGATCGACGTTCGGGACCTGGCGAAATTTCTGATGGACAAGTACCGGATCATCGTCGTCCCGCTGGTCGGCGGAGCCCCGCCGAACCAGGTTTTTGATTATCAGGCCCTCCGAGTGTCACCGAACATTTACACGACGCTCGAGGAAATCGATACGTTTGTCACCGGAATGGAAGACGCACTGAAGAACGGCGTTCCTTCCACCCAGGCGTCGGCCGGCGGCGCGGCGCAGGAGTGGTACAGCTAGCCGGAGTTCTAACTGCGGGATCGGGATTGTGCCGAAGGCACCTTGGACTGCGGTGGCTCGACGCCGCAGTCCAAGGCGCTTCGCGCATTTTCATGATTCGGGAGGATTCAGATGAAGCGTTTGGCAGTTTGGGCGGTGGCGGCTACGGCCTTGGTCCTCGTCGCGGCGGCTCCAGAGGCCTTTGCCCAGGGCACGTTCAAGATCCCGTTCGCGTTCCAGGCCGGCAGCACAAAGCTCCCCAGCGGCGAATACCGGGTCGCCCAGAAGGACGACACTCAGATTACGCTCCGGCAGGTGGCGACCGGCAAGGAATTTCAGGTCCCCTTCACGAAGAGGCTGGCGCAGCCGAGTCCGACTCTCGCCGAGCCCCAGTTGGTATTCGACGTGGTTGGGAACTTCGCGCCGTCCTATACGGAATATGTGACGGATTACGTGCTGGCCGAAGTGTGGCTGCCGGGTGGGGATGGATTCCTCGTGCATACCATGAAGGGCGCGCACAAGACCCAGACCATCAACGGGCAGAAAGCAGAATAGCGGACTGGACGAGGTCAAACGGATTCCTCCCGATGGGTGAAGTGCTGCGCCCACGCGGCGAACCGCTTGCGACTGGCCGGCGCCATATTCGCTTTGGGTCCGCGGACGATTTCCGGGCGAAAAGCACATAGAGCACCGTGATGAAGACAGCCGCGCCGCGGTGCTACAAGAGTTGGGGCAGGGTTTCACCAGCGGTGCCGCGGAACACCCAGTCCGCGGCAGAATCGAGAGGCGTCTCACCGGTGTTGATGATTGCCAACTTCGCTCCTGCCGCTCGCGCCAATTCAGCCAAACCTGCGGCCGGATAGACCACGGCGGATGTCCCCACCACCAACATGACCCGCGCATGACGGCTGGCCTCGTATGCCCGTGCCCATTCCGTTCTGGGTAACGGCTCACCAAACCAGACCACGCCAGGCCGCAACAGCGCCCCGCATCGACATCGAGGCGGCAGCTCGCGCAGCGGCACTTCGTCGTTCCGCTCCACCGCGCCACAACCGGTGCACCGGACCAGCCAAATGTCGCCGTGCAGCTTCAGCACACTCCGGCTGCCGGCGCGCTCGTGCAAGCCGTCCACATTTTGTGTGATTAGCGTAAAGCTCGCGTCGTTAGCGCAGCGCCCGACCGTCTGCTGCTCGAGTGCGGCGAGCGCCAGATGGCCCGGGTTGGGTTGTGCCTGGCGGATGATCCCACGCCGCCAGTCGTACCACTCCCAAACCAAACGTGGGTTTCGCGCGAACGCCTCCGGCGTCGCCAGGTCCTCTGCAGAATAGTCACGCCACAGCCCGCCCGTGCCGCGGAAGGTTGGGACTCCCGATTCCGCGGAAATTCCGGCGCCCGTCAGCACCGCAATTGAGTCGGTCGTGTGGACGACTTGGCGCAAGCCCATCATGTCAAAAGGTGCTTGGGTCACTTGTCGAACCTCCCGCGACGAAAAGGTCCCAAGACGGATGTCCGCTGCCGGCGGGCAACAGAATATGGTCCACGTTCTGAAGCCGTTTCCGTGAGTCTCCGCCGCCCTAGCCCGGACTTCTCACCACGAAGGGTCAGGGATTGATCCATTGCGCCATTGATCCATTGAGTCATTGAAGAAGGGAATGGCGGTCTTCAATGGCTCAATCGACCAATGAATCAATCAATGGATCAATTCCCTCCCTGACCGGCTTCGTGGTGAGAAATCCGCGCTAGCGGCTTACCGGAAATCCCCATCCCACCAGCAAAGGCTCCGAAGTCAAGTTCGGGAAAGCAGTCACCGCACCACCCAACCTGGATCTGGGTGCAGAGCCCTTATCTTAACGCCTATGCGGGATCGGGGTAGATGTCCGCAGGGCCGATGCGGCTGGGTTAGGCTGAGGCCCCTGCGCCAGGAAGATGCAGTTACCTGATGATTCCCGCCCGCTCCGTCGGACGAAGGAGGGGTGAGCAGGCGGGTTCGGGTAGCGAGAGGATTGATGACTGTCTAGCGGACAGCTTGCAATGGCTCCCCCCTGCTGGCATCACGGCCCGGCGAGCAAACGTGCACAAGGCTAGAATTGTGGCACGGCACCTGGGTCAACGCAAGCTAAACGCTGTCATCCGGGAAGAGATGCAGCCCGCCGATGACTTGGCAATCGGGAAGAGACCGATCTCCTCAAATCAGTGGTTCGCCCCCGCGCCCTGAGAACCATTTCCGAAAACATAGGCCGCGCCCTGCCCGGAGTTCGAGCCAATGGTCTTACCATACGCTCCGCCCGAGATGATGCTGCCGCTGATGGACGCGGCCGCGCCGAAGTAGTCGCCCGTCGCCCCGTCCGAGGTGGTCAGCTTGCCGGTCTGGTACATATTTGCCCAGCCGCTCTTCGGCTTGACGAAGAAATAAACCGCTCCTTCATCTGAGCTGGAACTAACGGTGGCATTAGGCGCCCCCGCCACCGCTGTGTCGCCGCTGATGGCCACGGAGTAGCCGAACGCGTCACCCGTTTGCCCGTCCGACGAGTAGAGCTCGGCGGTCTGGAACATGCTTGCCCAGCCGTTTGCCGGCTTGACGAACACATAGGCCGCTCCCTGCGACGGATTGGAGCCGACGGTGGCATAAGGCGCCCCGGCCACCACCGTGGTGTCGTCGACGGACACAGACCAGCCCAGATAGTCACCCGCCTCCCCGTCCGAGGCGGTCAGCTCGGCATTAAAGTGCGAGGTCTTCTTCCATAGCCCGTTGCGACCGGCTAGGAACACATAGGCTGCTCCTTGAGCTGGATTGGAGCCAATGTTACGGTCAGGCGCCCCGGCCACCACGGTGCCGCCGCTGACGGCTACGGACCAGCCCAGTCGATCCTGGGCCGCCCCGTTCGAGACGGTGAGCTCGGCGGTCTGGGTCATAGATCTCCTCCACCCCCTCGGCGCGACGAACACATACACCTCGCCTTGTTCATCCCAAGTCACCGCGGCCTCGGGCGCCCCGGCCACCACGGTGTCGCCGCTGATGGACACGGAGTAGCCGAGCCAGTCACCAGGCTTCCCGCCGCGGGCGGTGAGCTTGCCGGTCTGGGTCATGGTGGCCGGCCAGCCCTTCGACGGCTCAACGAAAACATAGACCGCGCCCTCTTGAGCATGGCCGTCCACTCGAGCACCGGGCGCCGAAGCCACCACCGTGCTACCACTTTTGCTACCACTGATGGACACGCACCAGCCCAAGGTGTCACCCGGCCTCCCGTCCGAGGCGGTCAACTTGGCGGTTTGGGTCATGTTGCTGCTCCAGCCGCGCTTCGGCTCAACAAACACATAGGCCGCGCCTTGATCTCCGTTGGTGCCGATGGTTGCGTAAGGCGCGCCGACCACCACGGTGGGGGTCGGCGTGTTGGTCGTGGCCACAGAGAAGCCGAGAGAGTCGCCCGCCGCCCCGTCCGACGCGGTCAGTTCAGCAAGTTGCACCCAAGGATCGATCACCACGGGGTAGCGAGTCTTCGTATCATCCACCTTCAGCAGCAATCGCTCACCCTGCAACTCCAGCCACGCCGGCAGTTCCCTGCCCGTGGCGTCGTGGGCGGCGAGACCGCTATAGCGCAGTTCCGCCTCCCCTTGGCGGCTGGTCAGTGTCAAGCCTGTCCGGCTCTGATCTACCGCTGCCGTCAAATCTCCCGAGAGGGCCAGCGCGATCGTCAGCGGCTGGCCGTCGGCCGGGCCCGGTGGTTCGCTGAGCGTGAAGCCCTGCTCCAGCCCCAGCGGTCCGTTCAGATACCATTCCGTCAGCGGCCCGTGTCCGTACTCCACTCGATTGACGCTGGCCTCGGGAGCGGCCGTGTCCACCGCTCTGAGAGCGTTGCCGTAACCGTAGCCGCGCAACGCCACTCTCCAGAGTGCGCCCCCGTTGCGCACCGCAACGCCCTCCGAGGTGAAGGTAGCAGCCAGCCTGTGCTGCGCATTCTGGGCCTCGAAGCCCCCACCCTGCACCCGCGCCTGGTAGCCGCGAAGGTCACGTCCCAGCGCGGCGGAGATGCCGGACTGGGCCGCCAATGGCAGACTCAACAGGCTGGCGCCGGCAGGTTTTCGCTTACTAGCGTCTTTGACGGTGGACAGGGGAAATGGTCGGCTGGCTACCGAAGCTTGCCCAGAGGCAAACAGAGGGGCAAGCCCTAGCAACAGCGCGGCAAACAACACCGAGGGACTCTTCATCTTCATCTCCATATTCATACTCCTTACTGGCGACGGAGCTTGAGGAAAACCGACTCCGGTGGTCCTTCGCAATCTTCAGCTTTTCTTTTTGCTCATGGTCACGTTCCCGGCCCGAGCCTCTTGTCGTGTCGGCCCGCCGACTAGGACTTGCGCGAGCGACCTTTAGTCAACCTGGACAGCAAACTGCACCGTCCGCGTCACGCTGCCGCTGTTGTTGCCGATCACGTTCACAGAGTAAGTCCCCTTGGGAGTGTTATCGGATACCGTTATCGTCAGGATGGAGGTGCCGGGAATCGGGATCGAGGAGGGATTGAAACTGGCGGTCGCGCCCGAAATGGCCGAGACGTCGGCTGTCAGATTGACTGTTCCCGACATGTCCAAGCTTACGGTGGTAAGCGGGACAGTGACTTGGCTACCCTGCGAGACGATAACGGTGTTATCGATGCCCAACAGTGCGATCAGCCAATAGTCGGGAGCGTCAGGCGTGCCCGGGCATGACGGACTGGCGGCGGCCCATTGCGAGTGCTTGTCCTGACCCGTGACGCTTATCCAGCCCGACAAGTTGACAAAGGTTCCCTTCCTGGGTATCGGTATGATAAAATCCTCTGTCACCTCCGGATTCCACCACTGGTTGTAGTCGGAAGTGAGGGTCGTCTGATACTTGTACCACACTGGCTTGTCAGGCTCCGCGGTATGGACAACATACTGTTGATAATCAGCACCCACTATCGTGTTGTCGGTCATGGTCTCGAATTTGTTATTGAGGAAGTAATGCTCCCCCGTCTCCCAGTTGTTTACTCTTTGTCCATATCCCAGGCCTCCCAGCAAGATTTCGCTGGGATTGTTCGAAATCGTACTACGCGTGAGAGTTATATACTCGGAATCGCGATAGGTTATGCCGCTGTTGACGAAGTAGGTGGGCGCCACCACCCCGTTGTTACAGAAGATAGAGTTCGAAAACGCAAACGGTCCCTCGCTCTTCTCGACGGTTGCCCCGGCCAGGAGGTTGTTGGCCAATACGACCGAGTCAGCGCCGATATTGGCGTTATCCGTATCCCAGTGGATCCCGTCAGCCTGATTGAACTCCGAGACGAACCCAGGGTAGTTCGCATAGTGAGTCAGGTGGAACCTGCCCCCGCCCGAATTGAAAGCGTAGAGACCTCCCTGAGCCGTGCGCCAGCCGTTGAACGCCGCCTCATCCGACTGGTAGAGTAAGTCTTTCACCTTGAAGCTGAAGAACCCCGTTTCGCCGTTGTGGCTGCTCACGCTGTTCCGAACCGTCAAATGGTTGGACACGTCAATGAAAGCCAGACCTTCGGCATTGTTCCAGATGAACTGGTCGTTATCCAAGAGGATGTTATTGGCTTGGCCCGAGATAAAGGTTCCCGCAGCTTCGTCGCATGAGTTGGCATACTGGAAAACCATGCCCCGGAACACCATGTTCGTGCGGTGGTAAATGGCGAGGTCCGGCGAACGAGTCGACACTTCGATGGTCGCCGTATTCATGTCCGTCCCAAACGGAGGCCAGAGGTAGATGACGCTGTCTATTTCGTCCACACTGAACGTCCCTTCCTGCATGTCGTTCAACGAGAGAACCTGCGTCATGGGCGTCCCGTTGACAAAGACCATCTCCCGTCGCAGCACGATGGGCTGTTCGTTCGGTTCCCCCACACCAGGGATCTTGCAAAGACCCCAGTGGTAGGGCCACGTGTTATACCATAGGCCGCCGGTGAGCGGGATCCAGCCCGTCCAGACGTCCGCCCCCGAGACAATCGCCGTGCCTGGTTGCGCAGCCTCAAAGGTGATCGGCAGAGGAGTGTCGCCCCTCTCCGCCCCGACGAGGACGCTTTCCCGGTAGGTGGCGGGATTGACGGTCACATGCGTGCCGATGCGATTATGATTGTTGGCGATGGCCACCTTCATCGCGTAGCCGAGTGTCTGGAAAGGCAGCTTCTGGGTTCCGGGATTCAAATCTGAGCCGCTGACGCCATCCACCCAGTAGTACGCCGTCTCCAGGCCCTCGTTGACCTTGGCTTGGCCCCAAGCAAAAGACAAGAAACAGAAAAAGCTAACGAGTATTCCTGCGACGACCTTCATGGTCTTCTCCTTCTCCGAAGTGGCTTGCAGCAGCAAGCCACTCCCGAGTGTTGCGCCCCCACCCTAGCAGCAACCGTGGCGATCTGCAAGGTGGACTGGGGAAGTTTCAGTGCAGTGTCAAATTCTAAACTGAACCAACTCCCCTGTCAAGATCCCGAATCGAACGGATCCAGCGGCAAGCTTCTCTGTTGCCAATGCTTCCGACAACTTGATAGATTAGCGGATACGAGAAAGGGATCCTATCCGTGGCTTCGGTCACGTCTCGAGGCAGCGGCGAACACAGAGGGATGATCGGACCTGAGCCGCAGGGGGCCTGAGGAGCTTTGGGCGTCGATGACAGGAGGACTTTTTGGCTGGGGAGAAGCTTGCCAAGCTGGTGGAATTGATGGCGCACTTGCGCGGGCCGGACGGGTGTGCGTGGGACCGCGCTCAGGATTACGACTCCGTCAAAGGTCTCCTGCTCGAAGAAGCCTACGAAGTGATTGACGCGGTCAACGCCCGCGACTTCGACGCGCTGGAAGACGAGTTGGGCGACCTCCTCTTCCAAGTCGTCTTCTATTCCCGGCTCGCCGAAGAGGAGCGGCGGTTCACGATCGACGACGTCGTGGAGAGAGTGCACGCGAAGCTGCGGCGGCGGCATCCGCACGTCTTTGGCGAGAGCCGCGCCGGCACTGCGGAAGAAGCATTGAAAAGCTGGCTGGCCGTGAAGGAGAAGGAGCGCGAGCAAGGAGCGCGGGCGTCCAGCCTGCAACGAGAGGAAAAGGAAAGAGCGGGCGAGACGCCCGCGCTCCCAGCGATCGGCGTGCCTGCATCTGCGTCGCTGCTCGATGGCATGCCTCGGACGCTGCCCTCGACGCTCGAAGCGTACGAACTGGGCGTGCGAGCGGCCGAGGTGGGGTTCGACTGGGCTCAGGCGGGCGACGTTCTCGACAAGATGGAAGAGGAGATTCGCGAGCTGAGGAACGAGCTGGATGGGGCGAGCGCCTCCGCCGAGCCGGCAGCGGCCAACCAGGCGCATGTCGAGGAAGAAATCGGCGATCTCTTGTTCACGGCGGCCCATCTGGCCCGCCACCTCCGTTCCGATCCCGAGACCTGCTTGCGGCGCGCCAACCGGAAGTTCAAGCGCAGGTTTCAGAAACTCGAAGACGCAGTTGCCAGGCGCGGCAAGCAGGTGCGCGAGTGCACGCCGGAGGAACTCGACGCGATCTGGACCGAGGTAAAGGATTTTGGATTTTAGATTTTGGATTTTGGATTGAAGACCGAAGATGTCCGCTCTCCGTACTCAGGTTGTCCGTTGCCCCGCATCGTTGACGGGGATCTTCAATCCAAAATCCAAAATCTAAAATGGAATGATGGATTACACGATTCGACCTTGTGACACTCTGGAAGAGTTCGCGGCGTGTGTGGCGCTGCAGAAGCAGGTGTGGGGATACGCTGAAAGCGAGACGTACCCGCAGAGACTGTTTGTGAACCTGAACCATATCGGCGGCCAAGTTGTAGGCGCGTTCACGCCGCAAGAGGAGCTGGTTGGATTTGTGGCGTCGATGCCGGCGTGGCATGCCGGATGCCGGTATTACCACTCGCTTTCCTTGGCCGTGGGGGCTGGGCACGAGAACCGAGGCCTGGGCCGCGCGCTAAAGCTCGCGCAGCGCAAGGCTGCGCTGCGAGCAGGAATCGATCGCATCGAGTGGACGTACGATCCCTTGAGGGCGAAGAACGCTTTCTTCAACATTGAGCGCTTGGGGGCTATCGCCCGGCGCTATCTACCGGACTACTACGGCCGCGTCGAAAGCCGCTTGCAGCAGGGATTGCCGAGTGACCGTCTGGTGGCGGAGTGGTGGCTGAAGTCAACCCGAGTGAAGCGCGCCCTCGCTGGCAAGCCGGCGCGAATTTCCCGGAGGAAACCCGCGGTGCAGGTAGAGATCCCGAGCGGTTTCGCACACCTCGCGGAGAAACATCCGGCGGAGGCCAAGGCGCAGCAGTCCTCGGTGCGCGAGCAGCTTCAAAGGCACTTCGCCCACGGTCTGGCCATCACCGGCTTCGCTCGCCATGAGCCGGCCTGCCGCTATTTGCTTGATGAATACGAAGACTGACGTCGTGTTTGGAACTCTTGGGGGCCATGAGAACAGTGGCTAGTGGTTAGTGGCTAGTGACTAGTGGAAGAGAACGATGAGTGGTGAATGACGAATTCTGCGCCGCGGGTTCTGTTCATCTATTCACCGTCCCGCATTCATTATTGGTCTTCACTAGCCACTAACCACTCGCCGCTAGCCACTTTTTTCGCGGGGTGCCGGATGAAGCTCAATCTCGCTGAGATTCGGGAAATCCGATTGCCGCTGGTGCATTTCTTTGAGACCAGCTTTGGGCGGACCACGGAGCGGAGGATCGCCCTGGTGCGCGCCGAGGCGGACGGCCTGACAGGCTGGGGCGAAGTTACTTGCGGCGAGCAACCGTTTTACAGCCACGAAACCCCGGAGACGGCGTGGCACATCCTGCGCGACTTCCTGATTCCGTGGACGCTGGGCCGTGAGTTCAAGGCGGCAGCCGATGTGGCCCCGCTATTTCAGCGCATTCGCGGCCACAACATGGCCAAGGCGGCGCTGGAGAACGCGCTGTGGGCGATTGAGGCCCGGCAGAAGGGCTTGCCGCTGGCCAAGTGCATCGGTGGAACCCTGGACGAAATCCCGTGCGGGGTATCGATCGGCATCCAGAACACGATCGAAGAACTGCTGGAGAAGATCGAGGGTGAGGTCGCGGCAGGCTACCAGCGGATCAAGGTGAAAGTGAAACCGGGCTGGGACGTGAACGTGCTGGAGCGAATCCGCGGCCGATTTCCCGGCATCGTGCTCTCGGTGGACGCCAACTGCGCCTACACGCTGGCGGATCTCGCACACCTGAAGCAGTTTGATCGCTTCAACTTGTTGATGATCGAGCAACCCCTGCACTGGGAGGACCTGGTCGACCACGCCAAGCTTCAGCGCGAGCTGACAACTGCTCTCTGCCTGGATGAGTCGATCCATAGCGCCGATGACGCCCGCAAGGCGATCGAGATCGGCGCCTGCCGGATCATCAACGTCAAGCTGGGGCGGGTGGGTGGATTTACCTCGGCGCGGCAGATTCACGATGTTTGCCGCGCGAGCGAGGTTCCGGTGTGGTGCGGCGGTATGCTGGAATCGGGGATCGGGCGCGCGCACAACATCGCCATGTCATCACTGCCGGGTTTCACTCTTCCTGGAGACGTTTCGGCGAGCCGCCGTTACTGGGCCCAGGACATTATCGATCCGGAAGTCGTGGTCAGCCCCCGGGGGACAATTCGGATTCCGCAGGCTCTGGGTCTCGGCTTCGCGCCGAACCTCGACCGCATCGAACGCATCACGACGAAAAAGGAGTGTTTTGAAGCTTCAACAGTCTTCAGCCAGTTGTCGAAATCAGGGAGTAGGGAGTAGGCAGTAGGGAGTAGGGAAGAGGATGAGTCTGGAACGCGCTCTCTTTTTCCCTACTCCCTGCTGCCTACTCCCTACTCCCTGATCTCGACAATCGTGAGGGCTGAGAGCTGCGCTGTAATTTAGATTTGGACAGCATATGCCAAAACGTATTGCAATCATTCCGGGAGACGGCATCGGCATCGACGTCACTGCCGAGGCCACCAAGGTTCTCAAGTCCCTGATTGCGTCACGGGGCCTGGAGCTTGAACTGGTCGCCTTTGACTGGGGCGCCGAGAAATATTTGCGCGAGGGCGTCACCTTGCCCAAAGGCGCGCTGGACATGTTCCGGCGCGAGTTCGACGCCATCTTCATCGGGGCCCTGGGTGACCCCCGCGTGCCTGACATGAAGCATGGCGCTGACATTCTGCTCGGCACCCGCTTTGGACTCGACCTCTACGTGAACCAGCGGCCCGTGAAGCTGCTGGACGCCCGGCTCTGCCCCCTCAAGGATCGTACGGAGAAGGACGTGAACTTCGTTGTCTTCCGGGAGAACACCGAAGGGGCCTATGTCGGGATGGGGGGAAACTTCAAGCGAGGCACACCGGACGAGATTGCGGTTCAGGAAGACATCAATACGCGCAAGGGCGTGGAACGCATCATCGTTTACGCCTTTGAGTACGCCCGCCGGCACGGCCTCAAGAAAGTTTGCATGAGTGACAAGTCCAACGCCTTGCCTTATGGTCACGGCCTGTGGCAGCGGACGTTTGCGGAAGTCCGCGAGCGTTATCCCGAGATCGAATCGTGGCATCTTTACGTTGATGTGCTGGCCATGCAACTGGTCAAGAATCCCGCGCAATTCCAGGTGATCGTCACCTGCAACATGTTTGGCGACATCATCAGTGATTTGGGGTCCCAACTCCAGGGCGGGCTCGGGGTGGCGCCTTCCGCGAATCTGAACCCCGGACACGTGTCCATGTTCGAGCCGGTTCATGGCTCGGCGCCAAAATACGCGGGAAAGAACGCCGCCAACCCCTTGGCGGCGATCCTCACGGTGGGCATGATGCTCGACTATCTGGGATCTCCGCAGGAAGCAGCGGCAATCGAGAACGTGGTCGCCGAGGCGATTCGGCAGGACAAAACCACGTCCGATCTCGGCGGGAGGCTGGGCACGCGCGAAGTAGGCGATTGGATCTGCGCTCGCTTGCAAAATTAGAAACTAGAAGGTAGAAATCAGAAAAGGAAGACTGGTCTTCGTTCTGATTTCTACTTTCTAATTTCTGATTTTTCTTCACTAACCCACCACTTCGACCGCCGGTCTTCGTTGCCGCGGCTGGATCAGGAGAGCCAGGATCGTGCCGACTATGAATCCTCCCACGTGCGCCCACCAGGCGACCCCGCCGGCCGTGGCTGACTCAATGGCGAGCATCTGATAGCCCGAGAAAAACTGGAGCAGAAACCAGTAGCCCAGCACCAGCACCGCCGGCAGGTGCACGGTCCAGAAAAAGAAGATAAGCCAGAGCAGTACGGTAATGCGGGCACGAGGGAAGCTGACGAAATACGCTCCCAGGACGCCGGCAATGGCCCCGCTCGCGCCGATACTGGGTACCGTCGAGCCGAAGTTGAGAATGATGTGGAGCAGCGCCCCGCCGAACCCGCCGGCAAAGTAGATCACCAGGAATTTCAGGTGGCCGAAGCGATCTTCGACACTGCGCCCGAAAACGTAAAGAAAGAGCATGTTGCCAAGCAGGTGGAGCCACCCGCCGTGCAGAAACATCGACACGAAGATCGGCTTCAGCAGACCTTCCGGGCTGGGAACCAGGAGGGCGCCGTGCGGGGTGTAGCGAGCGGGGACGATTCCGTACAGGAACACGAGGCGATTGAGGTGGCGGCCCAAAGACAGCTCATAGATGAACATCCAGACATTGGCGATGATCAGCGCTAAAGTGGAAAGCCAGAAGCTGGTGCGGCGAACATTGTCGCTGAGAGGGATCGGAACCATGGAGCAAGCATTCTACCTTGCGCGCGGTTCCTCTGCCCACGCAAAAAAAAGTGGAGCCGTTCGGAGGCTCACGAACGGCTCCGGTGAGGATTTGGAGTGCGGAGCTTCAGCCCCGAATCTGCCGGTTGGGAGGACGAACCCCGGACATTAAGCGAAACGCCGCACTCCAAAACTGATGCCGGCCGCGGGCCAATCACATGACGATTCGCCCTTTCCCTTGCGGCCCTGTCTCTCCGAACATGGTCCGACTCACGGCAGGTCGAATTGCCGACTTACGATTGCCGATTGCCGATTGAAAAAGAAGCAATCAGCCATCAGCGCTCAGCCTTCAGCCGCCGAGGCCTAATGGCCCGGTCCTTTTCTTGCTGACCGCTGATCGCTGAATGCTGACGGCTCCATCATCAGTGGTCTTGAGTCTGCGGAGTTGCGCTGCCGGAGCCTGCCGCTGCACCCTGCGCCATCGCTGTATCCTCTCCGAGGACGAGGACTTCGTCGGAGCCGGCAAATCGAATCTCCGTGATGGAGCGCGACCCATCAGGGTTCTGGGAGTAAACCACCGAGTCGATATCGTACTTGGCGTCGCGCTTGACCCACTTGCCTTGCGCGGTTGCGACCACCGTCTTGCCGCGTTTGAACGTCACGGCCGAATCGGACGCTCCCGGTTGCCAGGTCACCTTGTAGTTTCCTGGCTCGAACTTCACGCTGCCCAACGAAGCTGGAGACGACAGGGTCAGCGTCTGGGAGTCCTTTGCGTATAAAGCCGAACCTGCCACCAGCAGGATGGCAAGCGTTATCGCCAACTTCGCCACGTGTCTTTCGACTGTCATGTTTTTTCCCCTTTTCGGTTTTTCGGGATCCCTGCCCTGCGAGCCTCCCATTCGTTCCGGGTGGTCTCCACCTGCCGGGATGCTTGGGGCGAGTAGGGCTCTCGATCTTTCATTTTTACCTCTTGCGTTCTCAAGCCGAGCAACCCTACAATCACGTGGGGTTAAATGAAAAGCGGCAACTCCGCGCAGGCGGATCGCCCTTCTCCTCGGGATCGTCGTCGCCCCGGCCGCCGAACCGTCAGCGGCGACAATCCATTTAGCCCCACTTGTTCTTCCTTCGCCAATTAGACGCGGGTCGCGTGCTTTGCGTTAGCTCCCCGCGTCGCTCTCTCATGTAAAACTCTTGTAAACCGCCGAACCTTCCTTTAGCTTGGTGCTCTCCAATCACAGATACGTTTCGATGGTCCGAAATGTTTCCGGATTTTTCACGGCCCATGCCAACATCGTTAGGTAGACGCCACCGCTGGATGATTTGTTGCCCGTCGTCAAACAACGATCGCGCCATGATATCTTCATGCGACCTTCGCGCTTCCCCCTGAGGGATGCGGGCAATTGCTGTGCCAATGAGACCTGGAGCTCCAACTTCCGTGAGCACCTTAGTCTTAGCGGGATTACTGCTGAGAATGGAGCGATGGGCTGTGTCCGCTTTTGGGAATGAGGTGTCCGAAATCGGTCGCTGTTGCGGCGTTCCTCGCGACGCACTGCGAGCGGCCCGGCACTTCAAGCGCAGCCGCGTTGGACTGCCGAAATGTGCGCGCTAAAGGTGTGGGTCGCCGCCAAGCGTGAGCCTCGAAACGCACAGGCCCACTACCGCAGTCATGGTATGATGTCGCCACAAGGGGGAATTTATGAAACCGTCTTCGCGTCGGTCGAGAACAACTCCCAAATTTTCCGACTCATTGGAACAACGGCTCAGCATGTATGCACTCGCAGCGAGCGCCGCCGGAGTAGGAATGCTGGCCTTGGCGCAGCCGGCCAAGGCGAGGATCGTTTACACACCCACCCACCGCGTCATTGGAAAAGACCAGCACTACAACTTCGACCTCAACCACGATGGAATAACCGACTTCACCCTCGTGAATTCGTACGGCTGCAATCAGGACTGGTGCTATGACGTCCTTAATGCGAATAGGGTCGGAAGCAACGGAGTTGAGGGGGCGCCAGGATTTTTGTCGATACCCTATGCGTACGCGCTCAATCGCGGGTCGCAGATCGGGGGGTCGCGCCCCTTTCGGGGCCAATTAATGGCCAGCTCCAACATGGGCCAACTCGGTCGATGGATCAACGTCACCAACAAATACCTTGGATTCAAGTTTCAAATTCACGGGAAAACCCACTATGGCTGGGCGCGGCTCAACGTTCAGATCGTCAACAGTGGCCCGGTCATTGTCGCCACACTGACAGGCTACGCTTATGAGACGGTGCCGGACAAGCCCATCGTTGCCGGCAAGACAAGCGGCCCTGATGAGGAGAGCCCCTCCGGCCAAGCGGACCCTGCAGTTTTCGACGCACCTGCTCCCGAACCAGCCACGCTGGGCCTGCTGGCAATGGGATGGCCCGGAGTATCCGTCTGGCGGCGCAAGGAGTCCGTAGGCGTTGCGCAGTAGCAAAACGTTGCTGCTTCGGGCTGATCCCATGAAGCCTGGCCCGCTGATTAGGGAAGCAATCCGCATTCTGGCTCCCGACGCGGTTCTTTGGCGTCCCGAAGACGTCATGCTCTACGAGTACGACGCCCTCTCCACTCTTCGACAGCCGGACGCCGTCGTTTTCCCCACCACAACCGGGCAGGTGGTCGAGTTGGTCAAGCTCTGCGCTCGCGAGAGAGTGCCGGCGGTGGCGCGTGGCGCCGGCACGGGGCTGAGCGGCGGCGCCGTGATTACCGAGGGCGGGATGGTGGTCTCATTCGCGCGCATGAAGAAGATCCTGGAGATTGACCTTGAGAACCAACGCGCGCGGGTCCAGCCGGGCGTCGTGAACCTCGACCTTTCGCTGGCGGTCGCCGACGACGGGTACTATTTCGCTCCTGATCCTTCCAGCCAGAAGGCGTGTACCATCGGCGGCAACGTGGCGGAGAACTCAGGCGGGCCGCACACGCTGGCTTATGGCGTGACCACCAACCACGTGCTGGGGCTGGAAGTGGTGCTGCCGGACGGGCAGGTGATTCACACGGGCGGCAAAGCCTGGGATGGGCCGGGCTACGACCTCACCGGCGTCCTGGTGGGTTCGGAAGGCACGTTGGGCCTTGTGACGGAGGTGATCGTCCGGCTTTGCCGCCAGCCGGAGGCCATCAAAACGCTGCTGGCCGTCTACGACCGCGTGGTGGACGCGACGCGCACCGTGGCTGCCATCACCGCCGAAGGCATCACGCCCGCTGCCCTGGAGATGATGGATGGCTTCACGCTGCGAGCGGTCGAGGAAGCCACGCACGCGGCTTATCCCATGGATTCGGCGGCGGTCTTGCTGATCGAAGTGGAAGGGCTGCGGGAGGGGGCGGAGGAGCAGGCGGACCAGATCGAGGCGGTGTGCCGCCGGAACTGCGCCCGCGAAGTGCGCTGCGCCCAGACGGTCGAGGAGCGTGATTTGCTCTGGCGGGGGCGCAAGAACGCTTTCGGCGCCCTGGGCCGCCTCAGTCCCAGCTTCTACGTTCAGGACGGCGTCATCCCGCGCACCCGCCTGCCGGAGATGCTCGAGTTCATCGGCCAGGTCGGAAGCAAATACCATCTCGTCATCGGCAACATCTTCCACGCCGGCGATGGCAACCTGCACCCTATCCTTTTGTTCGACAGCCGCGACCCCCGGCAGTCCCGGCAGGTCAAGGAGGCTGCGGCGGAGATTATCGGCAAGTGCGCGGAAATGGGTGGCTCGATCACCGGCGAGCACGGGGTGGGCATGGAGAAGAACGAGCTGATGCCGCTCATTTTCTCGCGCGACGACCTCGAGATGATGGCAAGGCTCAAGAACACGTTCAATCCGACCGGGATGTTGAATCCCGGCAAGCTGCTGCCCAGCGGAAAAATGTGCGGGGAACTGCGCATTCAGGTGAGCACCTTCCCCTAAGTAAGACGTCCTTTGTCGTTTGTCCCTGGTCCGTTGCTGAAAAAAGTCGCTGCCTGTTGCAACGGACCACGGACTAAGGACAAAGGACAAAGGACGTCTCACCACAGAGTCGCATCGATGATCACCGTCAAGTCAACTCACGCTGAACTCGCCGCTCTCGTGGGCGAATCGCGCTTGGCGTCGGATCCCGCCGCCTGTGCCGCGCTGGCGGTCGATGGCGAGGTTCCCTCATTCGTTGTTTACCCGCCGTCCGCTGAGCAGGTCGCCGCCGTGCTGAAGTACTGCGCCAACCACGATCTGGCGGTCATTCCCTGCCGCAACGCGACCAAGCTGGGCATCGGCAATCCGCCCGCGCGCTACGACGTGGCTCTGTCCCTCAAGGAAATGAACCAAGTGTGGTACTACGAGCCAGCGGACCTCACGGCGAGCGTGGAGCCGGGGATGAAGCTCGGCGATTTCCAGCGCTTCCTCGGCCGGCACGGGTTATGGCTGCCGCTTGATCCGCCGGGCGGCGAGCGCGCCAGCCTGGGCGGAATCCTGGCCACCAACGCCAGCGGCCCCCTGCGCGTCTGCTACGGCGCGCCGCGCGATATGGTGATCGGGATGAAGATCGCCACCACTGACGGCAAGATCGTGAAGACCGGGGGCCGTGTGGTGAAGAACGTCGCCGGATACGACCTGGGAAAACTGCTGATCGGATCCTATGGAACGCTGGGCGTGATCGTCGAAGCGAGCTTCAAGCTTTATCCCTTGCCCGGCGGGCGCGTAACGTTCGTTTTCGCCGTCGGCTCGCTCGATCGCGCTCGCGATTTGCGTCGCGCCATCCAGCGCTCCCACCTCGAACCCACGCGGTTGTTGTTGCTCGACGCCGAGGCTGCGCGGCTCGTCCGCGCCGGCTTCGAGGCATCGGTCATCTCCGGTGTTGGCCACGGCGCAGAACTCTGGTTCGAAGCGGCCGGGTCAACGCGCCTGCTGGAACGCTACGAGCACGACGCTCGAGAGTTGGCGCGCGCGGTCGGCGCCGAGGTCGAGAAAGTCGATGCCCGGGGCGCGGAAGCCGCCTGGGCGCGCCTCGCGGGGTTTCACACCTGGCTTTGTAGCGCCGGGCTTCAGCCCGGCACCCTGGAGTTTCATACCCGGCCTGCCGAGGAGCGCGGCGGAGCGCGCCGTCAAAATGCGGGCGAGACGCCCGCGCTCCCAGGTCCGGGGCCGGTGATTTTGAAAGCGACGCTGCCGGTGGCCGCCACCGAGGACTTCCTGGCTCGCGCTCGCGAGGAAGCTGATCGTGAAGCGTTGCGCCTTGCCGCCTTTGCTCAGGCCGGTGTGGGCATCGCTCATCTCTGCTTGCTCGAAGTCCAACCTGCGGATCGATTGCCGGGCTTGGTCGAGCGGCTTCGCAAGCAAGCGGCAGACTGCGGAGGCGCGCTGGTGGTGGAGCGGTGCTCCGCCGAAGTCAAGAGCGCCACCGACGTTTGGGGTCCGGGGGGCGACGACTTGGAAATGATGCGCAAACTGAAGTCGATGTGGGATCCGAAAGGAATCCTCTCGCCCGGGCGCTTTGTGGGGAAATTGTAGCCCTTGGCGTCCGGAACCCCAAGCAGGGTGGCCGTCAGTGACAAGTGACGAGCAAGAAAAATCTCCGCGCGCTACGTCCGACGCCCAGGGGTCGAGCCGCTGTCCGAATGCGAGAGATCAGTCTTGACAGGAGCCACAAGACTTGACAACTTTTCAAAATAGGGGTCGCGAAAACCACCCGTTACCTGCCGTTATCTTGTCATTTTATTTTCAATGACATACAAGCGATCACGAACCCCCCGTCACAAAGTAAGTCACTTATTTTCATACTATTACAGAGTGTTTGGGGGCGCGCCTGGGTTTGTTTTTGGGTTTGTTCCCGGGCATTTTCCTTTGTTTCCAATAACTCCTCGGCTTTGTTCCTGAAAAAAAAGGCCTGCCCTACTGGCTATCAAGGGCGGAGCCTTGGCTAGTTAGCTCCGGATTTCGTTTTATACTACATACCACATGAGTAAATTCCGGAACGGACCGGAGGTCGAGTCCTGCCAGCCATGGCGGCCGTGGCACCTGTCGACCTGGGCCACTCGAAGCTCGAAATTCGAAACTCGTGAAGATTGGCCTTCTTCATCCTTTACCCTTTACCGGGCAACTGTCAGTACCTCCCGAACGCTTTTCTGCCAATACCTCCCGAACGCGGCGGGCGGAATGGGCGGTGCGAGAAGGTGGCCCGAGACCGCATGGTTGCTGGCTGGCGAGGGGGTGGTCCGACCCGCTCAAAGCCAGCGACAAATGCCATCGAAGCGCACAAAAAGCGTTCGGGAGGTACTGACAGTTGCCCCTTTACCCTTTACCCTTTACCCTTTACCCCTTAACCTTCACACCCGGCGCGCGGTGGGTTCGTTTTGAATTTTCCACAACGGACTTCCTTTGTTTTCAAGCAAATCGGTGGCTTCGTTTTCTAGGAGTTCTCAGTTTTCAGTTGTCAGTTTTCAGTTTGAGCCTTTGGCCTTGCCTCCCGCCTTTTGCTTTCTTGACTCAGTTCTTCGATGGCCAGCCTTCGTCTTGAACTGAAAACTGACGGCTGAGAATTGATAACTAACTTCTGTGTTATCATACATATCGTGGGATCAGGAATATAAGTACCTTTGTTCTCATCAACATCGTGGGATGTTCCCCCCAACGCTTTCACGGTCCTTTGTTTTCATGAACATCGTGGGATGTTCCTTCATATTGAGTATGCGCGGCGGGAATACCGCTTCGATCCCGATCTCGCAATTTGGGTTACCCAGCCGTTCAACTTGGCCGGGGCGCTCGACTCCTGCCCTCGGACGAGCATGGCCGACTCCGAGGCTTGGCCCAGCCGCGTCTTTCGCCCAGTGGGGGACAGTTCCTTTGTCTTCGGTTTGTTTTCGGTTTGTTTTCGGATTCCTGTCCTTTGTTTTCAACATAGTACTCGCTTTGTTCCGTCAGAATCACCCCCGTCTTCTGCCAATGTGCCTGGGATCGCGCGCGTCCCCGCCCGCTCCTTGTATTGCCGATTGCTGATCGGCGATTGGAAAGAGATCCCCAGTCCCGGGGGGCTGCAATCGGCAATCGACAATCGGCAATCAATAGCGGGCGGGACGCCCGCGCTCCCAGACCTACCGCGCACCGTTTGGCGAACTGGGGTGCTTCGAACGACATCGAATCCTTCCGCTCTCTGCCGACGCGCCATGCCCCTAATCGGATCCGTCGGCCAGCGCGCCATCGGCTGGTACACCCTCTACTCATCAACCCATTATAGTACCATTTCAACACGTGTCAAGAAAAATATTTGCGGACCGGGGTCGATTCATTGGAGGGCTAGCAACCTCGGCCCAAGGGGAGGCCCCGGCGCGGCTGCCCGCCGGCCGAAGGAACACGCCCACCGCGAAGGACCCGGAGGGGTCACAGTCAACAGGCGCGGCGGGGCGGGCGAAAATATTTTGCTTGACGTTTCCTGAGGGCGGAGATATGCTTTGAGGCGTCCGAGTGTACGCCGGAAGGAGGCAACCGTTGCCACCTAGCCCCGAAGGACCAGCGACGACGCGCGTCTGATTTTCCCCTGAGCACGCTGCCGAGGCCCCTCCCAGCCTGTGTGACACCTGTTAGGTCTGATCCACGGATCTCTTCGCCGCCGCGAAGCCGTGCAGCATTGCGCGTCAGTACGGCGGCGGGTCCTTTGCGCGGCAATCGCCGTTGCGAAGCCGCGGGGAGAACCCATGTCTTCGAGCTGACGCCCTGATGGAGTGTTCGAAACTGGAAGCTGGAAATTCGAGATTTGAGAATCGAAACTCGCAAAGGCACACACGCAAGGGCGGACATCGGCCTTTGAAGTTCGCGGCTCTTCTTTTTGCGCGATGCCCGATTGCCGTTCGCGGTCAGATTCGCGCGCTCGACGCCCCTCCCAGCCCATGTGGCAGATGTTAGGCTTGACTCCGTTGATGGGCTATACAACTAGCGACCGAATTTCCACGGAAAGAAGGAGGATCACATGACGAAAAGAACGCAACTTTTGGAAACGCATCTGCACGCAGTCAGTATCGCGCTGGCGCTAGCAATCGCACTTGTGCCGGCGACCGTCGGGACGAGGGTGCAAGCGCAGGGTTTCACCGTGCTCTATAGTTTTACGGGCTATGCGGACGGGGGATACCCGTACGCCGGTTTGATCCTGGACGCGGCCTCCTGGCCCTACGGAACGGTGTTCATGCTGGATAAGACCGGCAAGGAGACCGTACTCTACAGCTTTTGTTCTAGAAAGAACTGCAAGGACGGGGCAAATCCCTACGCAGGTTTGGTCCGGGACGCGGCAGGCAACCTATACGGCACCACCTGGTACGGGGGCACTGGAGGATGCAAGGACGACTATGGCTCCGGCTGCGGCACCGTGTTCAAGGTGGATAAGACCGGCAAAGAAACCGTGCTCTACAGTTTCACCAAGACCAGGGGGACATATCCCTACGCAGGTTTGGTCGTGGACGCGGCGGGCAACCTATACGGCACCACCGTCAAGGGCGGCGCTTCCGGCCACGGAACCGTCTTCATGCTGGATAAGACCGGCAAAGAGACGGTGCTGCACAGCTTCAGTGGGGTGCCGGACGGGGCATATCCCTACGCAGGTTTAGTCCGGGACGCGGCCGGCAACCTATACGGCACCACCGTCAACGGCGGCGCTCACGACTACGGAACGGTCTTCATGCTGGATAAGACCGGCAAAGAGACCGTGCTCCACAGCTTCACCGGGACCGGGGGGCGCGGGGGAAATCCCTACGCAGGTTTGATCCGGGACGCGGCGGGCAACCTATATGGCACCACCTCCGGGGGCGGCCATAACGGCAGAGGAACGGTGTTCAAGCTGGATAAGGCCGGCAAGGAAACGGTGCTGCACAGCTTTCTCTACGGGGACGGGGTATCTCCGCGCGCAGGTTTGGTTCGGGACGCGAATGGCAACCTGTACGGCACCACGGAGAGTGGCGGCCCCCACTGCTGCGGAACCGTGTTCGAGCTGACCCCCTAAAGCCAATACGGCCCAGGCAGGTGTGGGAAGTAGATAGACAAGAGTAAGCAGCACGATAGAGGCAGAAGGAGGACTATGACAAAGACGGCGCAACTTTTGGGAACGCGCTTGCGTGCATCAAGTGTCGTGCTGGCGCTGGCGATAGTGCTTGTGCCGGCCATCCTGGCCACTCCACCGGCCAAGGCGCAGACTTTTACCGTACTGTACGATTTCAAAGGCGAGAACGGGGACGCCTACTGGCCTGTCGCCAGTTTGGTCCGGGACGCGGCTGGCAACCTGTACGGCACTACCTATTACGGCGGCACTTACGACAACGGGACGGTATACGAGGTGGATAGCAAGGGCAATGAAACCGTCCTTTATAGCTTCTCGGGAGGAGCCGACGGGGGATCTTCTTACGCCGGTCTGACCCTCGATGCGGCGGGCAACCTTTATGGCACCACGTACTACGGAGGCAGCGGAGGATGCAACGACGGCTACGGTGGGGGCTGCGGAGTCGTGTTCGAGTTGAGCACGACCGGCCAGGAAAGTGTGCTACACAGCTTCTCCGGCGGCGCGGACGGAAAGTATCCCCTGGCAATCCTGCTGAGGGACTCCGCGGGCAATCTCTACGGGACCGCCTCCGGTGGCGGCGCGTACGGCTACGGAACGGTTTTCATGATCGATAGCACGGGCAACGAGACTGTTCTGTACAGCTTTACAGGGAGCACCGATGGGGCGAATCCGGGCTACGGGGTTTTGGTCCGAGCCGCGAACGGCACTCTCTACGGCACCACCGGCGCAGGCGGCGACATGTCAGAATGCACCCCTCGTGGCTGCGGAACCGTGTTTAAGTTGGATAACGCCGGCAGAGAGACCGTACTCTACAGCTTCACCGGGGGTGCGGACGGGGCGGGGCCCGTGGGCCTGGTGCGAGATGCGGGGGGCAACCTGTATGGTACCACCGGCCATGGCGGCGCTCACGGCGCCGGAACGGTGTTCAAGGTGGATAAGTCCGGCAAGGAAACGGTGCTGCACAGCTTCAGTCATTCAAAGAAAGACGGGAGGTTGCCCTTCGCTGGCGTCATTCGAGACCCGGCAGGCAACCTTTACGGCACCACCTACACCGGCGGCACCTATGGTAACGGAACGCTGTTCAAGGTAGATAAAAAGGGCAAGGAGACCGTGCTCCACAGTCTTACTTTCTCGGACGGGGGAGGGATGGTCGGAGGATTGGTCCGTGACGCGAAAGGCAACCTGTATGGTGCCGCCCAAACTGGCGGCACAAGCGGGAGCTGCGGAAGTACTGGTTGCGGAACAGTGTTTGTGCTAAACCCAAAATCCCATTGACGATTGACGATTTCAAACTCGTCCTTTGTCCGTTGCCCGAAGCAAGATCAAGCAGCGGGTCTTTGCGAGGAACATGTGACCAACGACAGGGGACTCTTCTCGGTCGCGGGGAGGTGCTTATGACCGGACGAGCGAAACACCCGAAAACACGCCTCCGCGCAGGGGGTAGCCCAGAGTTCGGCGGTTTCGAACTCTGCGGCACTCTTGCTTCGAGTCAAAACCCGCTAAAGGGTGAAGGGTAAAGGGTGACAAGGACGACGCAGGTCCTTTGCGCGACAATCGCCGTTGCGAAGCCGCGGGGAGAACCCATGTCTCGACTTCGTTTTCGTTAGTCGATTTGTAGGGCCGACCCTTGGCTAGTGTGTGATTCCCTTGAAAGGAGAGAAATCCCATGAAAAGCAATCGATTCTGGACTGGGGTAAGCAGGTTTTTGGCGGTCATGGCAATAACGCTCATCGTGGCTCTCGTACTGGCGCCCGGCGCCTGGGCAGGCACCAAGTACAAAACGCTTCACAAGTTCACCGGCGGTGCGGACGGAACGTCGCCTTGGGATACATTGATCTTCGATCAGGCAGGAAACCTTTACGGCACGACGGGGGGAGCGGAAGAGTCCCCCGGGCCCACGCCGGGCAACGTCTTCGAATTGACGCCCAACTCGGACGGCACGTGGACCGAGAGCGTGCTGTACACCTTCACTGGAGGCAGCGATGGGGGCAGTCCCGTGGCTGGCCTGATCTTCGACCAGGCAGGAAATCTATATGGCACGACGGAGTTTGGCGGCAATCTCAACTGCCAATACGGCTGCGGCGTGGTCTTCGAGCTGACTCCCGACTCGGATGGAAGCTGGACCGAGAGCGTGCTCTACAGCTTTACCGGGGGGACTGACGGAAGCCAGCCCTTTGCTGGCCTGACCTTCGATCAGCAAGGAAACCTTTACGGTACGACGGGGGGCGGCGGCAACTCCAAGTGCCAAGGACTCTTTTCCGGCTGCGGCGTGGCCTTCGAGCTGGCCCCGAACTCGGACGGAACCTGGACCGAGAGTGTGCTGCACGCCTTTAATGGCAAGGATGGTCAAATGCCCCTGGCGGGTGTGATCTTCGACCAGGCAGGAAATCTTTACGGCACGACGCGAGGCGGCGGCCAACTCCTCTCCGATTGCGGTGACTGGATGGCTTCCGGTTGTGGCGTGGTCTACGAGCTAACGCCGGGCTCGGGTGGAAGCTGGACGGAAAAGGCGCTCCATGCGTTCAACCGCCAAGACGGAATGTGGCCCATCGCCCCCCCGGTCTTCGATGCAGCGGGAAATCTGTACGGCACGACAGAGAAGGGCGCTTCTAACGACTGCGGCGCTGAGAGCTGCGGCACGGTCTTCGAGCTGACACCTGGGAGCAATGGCAAGTGGAAGCGAAAGGTGCTGGACTACTTCAACGGCAAGGACGGGTACGCCCCCGGACTTGGTGCCCTGATCTTCGACACGGCGGGGAGTCTCTATGGCATAACCGGGCAGGGCGGCGCTTATGGAGATGGCAACGTCTACAAGCTGACACCCATGTCGGGCGGAAAACGGTGGAAGGAAACCGTCCTCCACGTCTACAAGAGGCCTGGGTTCCCGCTGGGCGGCTTGATCTTTGACGGAGCGGGGAATCTGTACGGCACAACCCAAGGCAACGGCACCAAGACCTTCGGGTCGGTGTTTGAGATCACCCCGTAGGCGGCTTCTCCAGTCGCTCGGGGTTTGAGTACCGAGTAGCGGGTGCCGAGCGGCCGGAGGGTCTGAAGGCTAAAGGGTGAAGGGTAAAGGGTAAAGGGCCAGGTGACAGCAATTCCAGGTCACCTTGCGAGTCAAATGGCGCTGGGCCTGGCAGGCTAGGCCGGCACGACCGAAGGCCCCTGCCGCCCGCAAAAACAGCGATCTCTGCGTGACCGACCTCGATGGACCGCGGGCTAGGCCACTCGCCGCCATTTGACTCGCAAGGTGACCTGGAATTGCTGTCACCTGGCCGGGTAAAGGGTCAAAAGGAACGGCCTTTTGGCCGGGGATCCCCCGGTTAAACCGGGGGACCGGCCCTACGTCGGATATCAAGGGCGTAGCCCATGGCTAGTGATTCAGCGATTCCCTTGAAAGGAGGGAAGTCCCATGAAAAGCAATCGATTCTGGGCCGCCGCAAGCAAGGTTTTGGCGGCCGCGACGCTAACGCTCATCGTGGCTCTCGTACTGGCACCCGGCGCCTGGGCGGCGGGCAAGTACAAGATTCTATATCAGTTTACTGGCGGTGCGGACGGCGATTTGCCCAACGGTCGCCTCGTCTTCGATGCGGCCGGCAGTCTTTACGGTACGACCGCCTTTGGCGGCGCGTATGGCGAGGGCAACGTTTTCAAGCTGACGCGGAAATCCGACGGAAGGTGGAGAGAAAGCGTGCTTTATAGTTTCATCGGCGGCAGCGATGGGCAAGAGCCCCTAGATGGGCTGATCTTCGACGCCGGTGGCAGTCTGTATGGCACCACCGCTTGGGGCGGTGATTACGGAGATGGCGTGGTCTTCGAGTTGACGCCCAACTCGGACGGAAGCTGGACTGAGAGCGTGCTTCATAGCTTCACGGGGAGCGATGGGTCCGACCCTATCGAGGGTGTGACCTTCGACGCGGCCGGCAACCTGTACGGCATAGCGTGGGGAGGCGGTACTCAGGGCCGGGGTGTCGTCTATGAGCTGGTGCCGAATTCGGACGGAACCTGGACCGAAAGTGTGCTCTACAGTTTCACGGGCGGCCAGGACGGGGGTAGTCCGGATCGCGGCAGGCTGCTCTTCGATGCGGCCGGCAATCTGTATGGCGTAACGGGAGGCGGTGGCACAGGAAGCTGCAATGGGCAGTGGGGAGAGGGTTGCGGCGTGATTTTCGAGTTGACGCCCAACTCGGACGGCGGTTGGACCGAGAGCGTGCTCCATAGCTTCACGGGCGGCAAGGATGGAGCCGTTCCCGAGGGCTTGGTATTCGACCAGGCAGGAGCCCTTTATGGCGTCACAGCTCTCGGCGGCGGTGGGCCATGCAGCTACAAGATTAAGGGTTGCGGCACGGTTTTCAAACTAACGCCCAAGTCAAAGGGGGGCTGGACAGAGCAGGTGCTTCATCGCTTTCGGAACTCGGACGGAGCCAACCCCTGGGCCAGTCCCGTCTTTGACTCGGCAGGGAATCTCTACGACACGACGCTTACCGGCGGCAGTGGTGGATGTTCGGACTGGATGAACGGAGACTGCGGCACGGTTTTCAAGTTGATGCCGAACTCGCACGGGGGATGGACGGAGCGGGTGCTCCATCGCTTCGGTAAGACGGCGGCGAACCACCCCTACGCCGGTGTCGTCCTCGATGCGAAGGGCGCCATCTACGGCGAAGGTGAAGGGGAGTACACCGGCAGTGCCGGTGCCGTGTTTGAGATTGTCCCGTAACTTGTTTCTCCGGCCGCTCAGGGTTTAAGTACGGAGTAACCGGGTGCCGAGCACGAGCGGCCGGAGCGACTGAAGGCTAAAGGGTGAAGAGTAAAGGGTAAAGGGTGAAAAGGAAGAGAGAGGGTCCTCTGCGCGACAATCGCCGTTTGCGAAGCCGCGGGGAGAACCCACATCTCGAGTTCGTTTTCGTTAGTCGATTTGTAGGGCCGACCCCTTCACTGCGTTCAGGGCAGGCTCTTGGGTCGGCCTTTTGGCCGGGGCAAGCCCCGGCCCTACGTCGGATACCAAGGGCGAGGGCCCTTGGCTAGTTTGTGATTCCCTTGAAAGGAGGGAAAATCCCATGAAAAGCAATCGATTCTGGGCTGGCGTAAGCAGGGTTTTGGCGGCCGCGACGCTAACGCTCATCGTGATTCTATTGTTGGCGCCCGGCGCTCGGGCAGCTAGCAAGAACAAAATGCTGTACGAGTTCACCGGCGGTGCGGACGGAAGCATGCCTTGGGATACCTTGATCTTCGATCAGGCAGGAAACCTTTACGGCACGACGGGGGGATCGTTCATTGGCCCAGGCCCCACCCCGGGCAACGTCTTTGAGTTGACGCCGAACGGGGACGGCACGTGGACCGAGAGCGTTCTGTACACGTTCACCGGAGGCAGCGATGGGGGCACTCCCAACGCTGGCCTGATCTTCGACCAAGCAGGAAATCTTTACAGCACGACGCAGTTTGGCGGCAATTACGGCTACGGCGTGGTCTTCAAGCTGGCCCCCAACTCGGATGGAAGCTGGACGGAGAGCGTGCTCTACAGCTTTACCGGGGGGAAGGACGGAAGCCAGCCTTGGGGTGGCTTGATCTTCGACCAGCAAGGAAACCTTTATGGCACGACGGGGGGCGGCGGCAACTCCAGTTGCCAAGGACTCTTTTCCGGCTGCGGCGTGGTCTTTGAGCTGGCCCCGAACTCGGACGGAACCTGGACCGAGAGCGTGCTGCACGCCTTTACCGGGGGCAAGGACGGTGAAATGCCCGAAGCTGGCCTGATCTTCGACCAGGCAGGAAATCTCTACAGCACGACGCGATCCGGCGGAGACACGAGTTGCGGGGACTGGATGGGTTCCGGTTGCGGCGTGGTCTTCGAGCTAACGCCAAAGTCGGGCGGAAGCTGGAAAGAGAAGGTACTCCACACGTTTACCCACCGAGAGGGATACTGGCCTATGGCCTGCCCGATTTTCGACGCGGCGGGAAATCTCTACGGCACGGCAGACCATAGCCAAGCTAGTAACTGGGGCATCGTCTTTAAGCTGACGCCGAATGCGAACGGAAGCTGGAAAGAGAAGGTGCTCTTTTCGTTCACAGACAAAGACGGGGCCGACCCCATGGATGGTAGCCTGATCTTCGACAGGGCCGGGAATCTCTACGGAACAACCGTGCAGGGCGGCGACCTCAGTTGCGACGCCGGCTACCCCGGTGGCTGCGGCACGGTGTTCAAGCTGACACCCGGCTCAGACGGTAAATGGACGGAGCACCTGCTGGAGGTCTTCCGGGACCACCCACAGGGCTTCCCTATAGGCGGCTTCATCTTCGACGCAGCGGGGAATCTGTACGGCACAACCCAGGGCGACGGCACTAAGACCTTTGGGTCGGTGTTTGAGATCACCCCGTAGGCGGCTTCTCCCGTCGCTCGGAGCTTTGAGTGCCGAGTACCGGGTGCCGAGCACCGAGCGGCCGGAGCGCCTGAAGGCTAAAGGGTGAAGGGTAAAGGGTAAAGGGTAAAGTGTAAAGGGCAAAGGGTGAAAAGGAACGGCCTTTTGGCCGGGGATCCCCCGGTTAAACCGGGGGACCGGCCCCACGTCCGATATCAAGGGCGAGGGCCCTTGGCTAGTTAGTGATTCCCTTGAAAGGAGGGAAATCCGATGAAAAGCAATCGATTCTGGACCGGGGTAAGCAGGATTCTGGCGGTCACGACAGTAACGCTAACCGTGGCTCTAATGCTGGCGCCTGGCGCCTGGGCGGCGGGCAACTACAAGGTTCTATATTACTTCACCGGTGGCGACGACGGTGGTTCGCCCGGGCAGGGCGTCATCCTCGACGCGGCCGGCAATCTGTACGGTACGGCTCAGGTAGGCGGAACATCTGGAAATGGCGTTGTTTTCGAGCTGACGCCAAACTCCGACGGAAGCTGGACCGAAAGCGCGCTTTACAGTTTCAGCGGCGGCAGCGATGGAAGTTATCCCTATGGGCAGGTGACCTTCGACGCCAATGGCAACTTATATGGAACCACATGGTATGGTGGCGATTCCTCGTCTGGCATCGTCTTCCAACTGGTGCCGAACTCCGACGGAACTTGGACGGAAATGGTGCTTTATAGTTTCCCCAGCGGTAGCGACGAG
>Ga0326728_10003194_pt1 | contig 51774 bp, 48 predicted proteins | sample MB3enrmetagenome_FD_207602 | JGI IMG/M metagenome (GOLD analysis project Ga0326728, IMG submission 207602) | Lab enriched peat soil microbial communities from McLean, Ithaca, NY, United States - MB31MN | ecosystem: Environmental > Terrestrial > Soil > Wetlands > Peat | place: USA: New York... | reverse complement strand
CACCCTTTAGAAGTCTTTTCTCTCATAATAGATTGAGGGAAATAGTGTGGATGACTCTTGTACAGAATTTTCATTATCTTCTCTGCATTCCATTCGTTTTTTATCGATTGTGTTTGCGTTGAGGGAAGATCACCATGAAGCTGAATGCTTCCAAGCGCAATAAGCTCGCAGATACGGCGGAATTGCAGATAAGCATATTCCCGCGCATATGGAGGCGTTAAGTTTAGACTTCCGTCGCACGCATGTCCAACCAACTCTATTCGAATTGCAACTTCATGCATCAATATAAGGTAGCTTTGCATTGCAGCATCGGTTGAAAATTTTCCCATGATGCCTCACAATCATTATTCATTAGTCCACAGCGGTGCGCTTGGCTTGCTGGGCGGCCTTATCGCCTGGATATGATCCAAGAGTATTTAAATCAATGCTATAACATGGCGATTAGTATCCATGGATCGGCCCCATTTTGATTCCGACCTATTGTTGTTAGGTTAAGGAATCGCATGATCAAACGGACGTCCCTCTTCATGAACAGGTACGACAGCCCCCGCCCTTACTGGTGGTACGTGATTGTAGTTGCGCTTTGAGAAAATATAAGGATGTTTACTGTCATCTTGTCTCTATTGACTTTCTCTCGTTTCAGTAAAACATGGAACTTAAAATACACCTTGATGTCATTACCACAATAATTTATGGAGTTAAAGTTAATTCCGTATCAAATTCGGCACCTTTCCTACTGCGGCGGTGCATGCCGTACGATTTAAGTACGCTCTAGGCGCACAGTATCATCGGACACTATTCCAGTCAGATATACATGTACGATAATAGTTGTTGACACCTGGCTAATAACGTTTAGAATGTAAATCGTACACTATTATGAATTGGGAGGGGAACATGTCAGCATCTAAAACTCAGAAGCTTGGTTATATCCGGGTATCCTCGATCACTCAGAATACCGACCGTCAGCTTGAAGGTATGGAGCTTGACCGGATCTTCACCGACAAACTAAGCGGCAAAGATACCAATCGGCCAGCTCTTAAGGAACTAATGGATTACGCACGGCATGGAGACACAGTCTATGTACATTCCCTTGACCGCTTGGGCCGCAACCTTGACGACCTCCGGCAGATTGTGCAGCATTTCAAAGCAAATGGCGCTAACGTTCATTTCGTCAAAGAGAATATGACCTTTTCAAGCGAATCAGCTAACCCTATGACTGATCTGCTCTTCAACGTAATGGGAGCTTTCGCAGAGTTTGAGCGTCAGATTATCAGGGAAAGACAGCGGGAGGGTGTCCAGATTGCCAAGGCGAAGGGGGCGTACAAGGGCAGGAAGCAGGAAATGACTCCAGAGAGGATAGAAGAGATAAAGGCGAGAGTTGCGGCAGGAGAGCCAAAGGCTGTCATTGCCAAGGGTATGAAAATCAGTCGAGATACCTTGTATCGCTATCTCTGAGTGAACTTCTAATGCCAGGAGGGGCATGGGGACCACCCCCAAGGTGGGGGTGCCTTTGCTAGGATTTTTGCCCTCTGCCATCTGCCACCCAATGGGTCTCGCTCCCGTGGGATTTTTTGATCCTACATTTGTTTTAATAACTCATGATCCGATCCTAACTAAGGTTAGTTGAACAATAGCCGCCATTCCCGGAAAAGAATTTCCACGACCCTACATATGTTTGAACAGTTCAATGGCCCTTGCCTCCAGTTGATCAAGGTCAAGTTGCTGTATGTCCATCTGTTCAGACACTTGTTTCAATGTTTCCGCTTTCGTGCGTTTGGTATAACGCGAGGTAATGCTCCGGCCAGTAGAATGCCCCATCAGATCAGCAGTTATTTTGTAATCGCCTGTAACATCGAATACGTTACCCGCATAAGCATGTCTGAGGCTGTAGAGACATTTCTTCTTGTCAGTAGTGACATGTCTGCTCTCAAAACCTTGTATGGTGTACCCATCCTTCCGTGTCTCATCCCGATTGTACCATTTGGAAAAGCTGTCTACGCTATCTTGAAAGAGTTTTTCCCGTGGTGAATTCTCTGCCCACTCTAGGAACCCAAGCAGCAGTAAACAGTCACAGATTGCGACAGGTCGAACGGTTGCCTTGGTTTTCCCCTGCCGCAACATGAACACCCATGTTCCCCTGTCAGTCTGGATAATGTCGCGCTTAGTCAGGCCAACAATGTTGCCCAAGCGCAGCCCATGCAATAGTGCAATCAGGACAATCCAGAATCTTTCCGGTTTAGGGGAACCATAGCTCCAAAGATGTTGTGTGCAGATTGCATCCATAAGGCGAGAAATATCTTCTGAGTCATAGGCCAGCCGTTGATCTTCTTCGGCTGTCTCAGTCTGGAAATTACCACCAATGACCACGTTGGCAGCGTTGATCATCTTGGCTCGATTGGCGTAATCAATGACCGCTTTCAAGCGCTTCAAGTACTCATTTGCAGTCTTAAGGGATATGACGGCATAACCCTTTTCAGACTTAAGGATGCTATGGATTGACCGATCACCATACCGCTGGATCTTATTTAAAGGGTATCTGCGGAGAATGCTTTGCAGCTTTGTTAGGGTATCCAGGGTATTCACATCTGCAATACTACGGTTGCCGATGATGTCCAGCAGGACTCGGCATTCAACCTCCATGTCTGCCATCGTCCCGGCTTTGATAGTCGGTTTAGACTCCTTGTAATGCTCCTGGTATTTGCTCAGAACATTTTCAAAGAGGAAGTAGGGTTTAGTCAGTTCTTCATCGACCTTATCGCGCAATGCTTCGAATAACTTCCACTCGCCCCGGTGTAATGCTGCCCGTGCTTCATTAGCTTTCTTGGAAATATTGATACGTTCTAACGCCAGCTTCTTTTGTTGCTCAGGGGTAATGTTGATACCATGCTGCCGTTTGAGAGATGAAGCTAATTGCTGCATCCATTTATCGTGCATCCAGGTATTCTTGGAGATGAGTGTCTCACGTTCATTCTCTGCCATACGCTCGGCAATGGTAGCCCGTAGGGTTTGCTTTTCCTCTTCGGTAAAAGTTTCACCTTTCCGCCGTTCCCGCTCTACAATGATGCTCTCGAATTGCTCAGTAGTATCGGCGGCTTCTTTGGAAACAGCTTGCCCCTTAGCGATAGACTCCAGCACATCAAGTTCCTCTTTGAGGAACAGGGTTATTAGAAGTTTCTCGGTTACGCTGTCAAGCATTGCAGTCCTCAAGCGCGTGAATAGTCGTTCCGACTGGTAATCGTAAGACGTTGCCAGCAGGTTAGCATTTTTTTTATCGGAGGTCTTCAAGCTTCTTGATAAGATAGGTGAGGGGAAACGATCTTGCAGGTCAGAAGGAATGCGGCGCACATACAGGTAACGTGAGCCGCGTTTTATGATATGATTTGCCACGTTAGCTACCTCAAAATGTTCGCAATTTGTATAGCAGAGCGAATATTGTGAGCTAACTAACTGATATTAAATAAATTGGCGGGCGGCATGGGATTCGAACCCACGACCCCAGGCTTCGGAGGCCTGTACTCTATCCAACTGAGCTAACCGCCCGCACTATTCCTGTCCGGTATCGGACATTATCCAATCAAAATACACTAATCAGACGGTCAACTCAAGTCAAAAATCTGTCATTTTGGCGGATGCTCTGGTAGAATGCGTTTCCGAGAGAGCGTTGTCCGGTTTACATCTTTGCAATAGAGTTAAAACCCTGCCTTATCCCCCTCACCCGGCCTTCGGCCACCCTCTCCCGGTGGGAGAGGGGATGATTCTTGTTCCTTCTCCTTTAGGCCCTTCGGGTCCACCGGGAGAAGGTGCCCCGAAGGGGCGGATTAGGGGAATTTTGACTTGGCGCAAAAACCTAAACGGACTTTACTGCTTTCGAGGGAGAATCATGAAACGCGTGTCCCCGGCCACAGTATGTCTTGTGCTCAAGGGGTTGAGATGAGGCCGTCGGGTATCCGCATCATCGGTCTGACAGGTGGGATTGCCACCGGCAAGAGCAGTGTGGCCCGCTTCTTCGAAGAACGCGGCGTCCCGGTCATCGATGCCGATCAGTTGGCCAGGGAGGCTGTCATGCCGGGGAGCCCCTGCCTGGCGCAACTCGCCGCGCTGTTCGGACCTGGGGTGATAAATGCTGAGGGTACGCTCGACCGTAAGCGCGTGGGGAGCATCATTTTTGGGGATACGGAGAAGCGGAGGCTTCTTGAACAGGTTCTGCACCCTGAGATCTGGCGCCTGGCTGAGGAACGGATCGCCCATGCCGCGGCCGCCGGTCGGCGGATACTGGTATACATGGCCCCGCTTCTGATCGAGGCGGGAGTCACCGACCGGGTTGACGAAATCTGGGTGGTGACGGTGCGGCCGGATATCCAGATCGAACGGCTCATGGCGCGCGACGGCATCGGCCGGGATGAGGCCGGGCGGATCATCGCCAGCCAGATGCCCCTGGCCGAGAAGGAACGCCATGGTCGGGTCGTGATCGACAACAGCGGAACCCCCGAGGAGACGCGCCGCTTGCTGGCGGCAATTTGGGAGCGGGAGATAGCGGCACACCATGAATGAAAAGAGCCATATTCTGCGACGCGGGCCGCAACCGGTTCAACTGCCTGATCCGAGGTTGAACTGTTTTGCTGCCGTCCCTCGCGGCGCCGAGGAGATCGCTGCCCACGAGCTTGAACGACTGGGGCTTGAGGAGATTGCAGCCGGGCGGGGCGGGGTTTCGTTTGCCTGCAACCGGGAAGGGCTCTACCGGGCCAACCTCTGGCTGCGCACCGCCAGCCGCGTGCTGGTGCAACTCGCCGTGTTCCCCTGCACGACCCCCGAGGAACTCTATGCCGGCGTGCATGCCATCGATTGGGCGGAACTGATTACTCCCGACATGACCCTGGCGGTGGACTGCAGCCTGCGCGACTCAAACCTGACCCACTCGGGCTTTGTGGCCCTCAAGACCAAGGACGCCATTGTCGATCGGATCCGTGAAGCATGCGGCAGTCGCCCCAATATTGATACGACGTCGCCCGATGTACGCATTAATGTCCATTTGTTCAGGAACGTCTGTACCGTCAGCCTGGACAGTTCGGGAGACGCTCTCGACCGTCGCGGTTACCGGCTGGAGCGAACTGAGGCGCCCCTGCGCGAAACCCTGGCGGCCGCCGTGGTCGCCCTGACCGGCTGGGACGGTTCCATCCCCCTGGCGGACCCCATGTGCGGGTCGGGCACGATCCCTGTCGAGGCGGCCCTGGTGGCTGCGCATATGCCGCCGGGACTGAAGCGTGCTTTTGGGTTTCAGCGTTGGCGGGATTTCGACGAAAGGATGTGGAAAAGGTTGCTCAAGGAGGCGGAGAGCGGCATCAAGCGGCTCCCCGTCGGCCTGATCACCGGGTATGACCGCGACAGCCGGGCGTTGGTCCTTGCGGCCCGCAATGCCGCACTGGCCGGATTCGAGGGGCAGCTTCACTTTTTTCATGCCGAACTGGAAGCGTTCAAGCCGGAAGGAGACAAGGGCGTCGTTATCATCAACCCCCCCTATGGCATGCGTTTGGGGGAGGAAGATGAGTTGCGGGAACTCTATTGCCAGATCGGCGATATCATGAAAAAACGCTGCCGGGGATGGACCGGCTTCGTCCTGACCGGCAACCTGGAACTGGCAAAATATATAGGCCTGAAGGCCGCGCGACGCTATGTGCTCTTCAACGGGCCGATCGAATGCCGGCTTTTGAAGTACGAGCTGTATTGAGACCGGAGAAAAACAGGGTGGCCGTCAGGAGGGCTTGGTGCAAATCCGCACCAGCAGGTCTCCCTCGAACAGCATCGGCTGGCGGCGGATGCCGGTCAAGAGCCCCGTTGCCGTCGCAATGATCTTGGTGCGGACGTTGCCGTTGAAGCTGTCGTAGATGTATCCCAGTTCCTGCCCTTCCTTTACCCATTTCCCCAGGCTCTTGTCCGATACGAACATGCCGGCCCGGTCGGCATAGATGTGGACGGAGCATTCCCTGGCGAAGTAGATCGGCTCCTGATCCGCCTCGGCCACCTCCACCCCTTCCAGTACGCCGATTTTCCCCAGAAACGCTACCAATCCCCGAAAGACCTGCTGGCAGTGGTCCAACTGTATGGAACCCGCCTGCCCTACCTGCAACAGGAAGTTCTGGCCGTGCCAGTATTTCCAGGCATACATCAGGGTTGTGGTGAATACCGGGCTCACTGAACGCTCCATGATGGCGGGAAGGCCGAACAGGCGCGCGCTCTCCCGTTCCTCAGGGGACGGGTCGTAGATGCGCACTTGGGGCAACTCCTCGAAGTACAGGTTGGAACTGTGCAGGTCCACGCGGTATGTCGATTTTCTGGTCGCCTCCAGCACGGTGTAGGCGATACGCTGGGTAGTCTCGCCCATCTGGTTGCCGGGAAACATGCGGTTCTGGTCGCTCTGGTCGAAAGGCCAGGCGCGCCGCAGGGTGTTGGTGCCCAGCACGTTGACGGCCGGGATGATCAGGGCTCGCTGGACTAGGCGCAGCTTCGGATAAGCGCCGTTCTCCACGGCCTTGAGAAAATCGGTCAAACGGGCCAGGATGTAGATACCGTTGATCTCGTTGCCATGCAGGCCGGAAACGAGTGATACCGTCGGGATTCCTTCTGCCGGGCCGATCTCGTGGCAGGGGATGGAGAAGTCTTCCCGCAGCGGGGCGGTCATTAATACCAAGTCGCGGCTGCTCACGACACCCCCCTCTTTCTGGCCATGATCCGCGCCATGAGCGAACCCTCGTACACCAGCGGATATTCCCGCAAGGTGAAGAGGATGCCGTCCACGGGGGAGCGCACCTCATCCAGGATGCCGCCTTTCAGCGGCGAAACGATGCTGCCGAGCAACTGCCCCTTGCGTACGTCGGTCCAATGCTCGATGACCGGAACGAACAGCCCCGAGGTGGCGGCGTTCAGGTAGTGCACGTTGCTGTCGTCGGCAATCAAGGGGAAATGGTTGGGTGGCGGCAACTCCACGTCAGGGGCCAAAACGCCCAGGTCCTTCCAGAGGGTCAGGATACCGGACATCAGTTGCCGGCAGTAGTCAGGGGTGATGCGCATACCGACCCCCATCTCCACCACCAGGCAAGGGGTGCCGATGCTGTTGAGGCTGTGGGCGATGGTGGCCTCCAACACGGTCATGGCGCCGTGCAGCCAGATCAGGTCCATGTTCATACGCTCTGCCAGGGGCACGAGGCTGTCGGCGAAATCGGTGTTGATGCGTACCTGGGGGATCTCCCGCAGGTAGATGTTGCTGGCATGGATATCGATTACCAGCGCTGCGCCGGACAGGTTCTCCATGGCGGCGTGGGCGATCCGTCTCGGCAGGTCGCTGCCGGGGGAGCCGGGAAAATTGCGGTTCAGGTCGGTATCGAAAACCGGGATGGCCCGGGTCAGGGTGTCCAACCCAAGGGGGTTCATGGCTGGGTAAAGTTCAACGGTCCCGGCCAGTCCGGCCGGGTTCTCCCTGGCCAGTTGTTCCAACCAGTCGGCGAGCAGTTGGCAGACGTAGATCCCTTCCAGTTCGTCCCCATGAATGCCGGACACGATGGCGGCCCGCGGACCGTCCCCGCCGCGATAGACCGTACGACGGATGCAGAGCTGCTCACTGTAGGGCATCTCCAGCGACAGGATGCTTGAGGTGGTAATTGAAAGTGATGGTTCAGACATGGTGCGTCGTTGCTCCAAGGTCATTGTTGGGATATTGACAGTCGTATCACCGGATTATCGCCAGCCGCCTCGCCCTTGAAACTTCCCCGCTGAGGGGCGGCGTCCAGGTAATCGCGCCCGACGGCCACGGGGATAAAGAGGTCGTTGGCAAGGATCTGCTGGGTCGCATCGAAACCGCTCCAGCCGCGGCCGGGGATGAACACCTCGGCCCACGCGTGGGTGGCCGGAGAAGACGGGGCTGTCTCTTCATCACGGGAAGCCAGGTATCCCATAACATATCTGGCGGGAATTTTCCATGACCGAACGATGGCGATCAACAGGTGGGCGAAATCCTGGCAGACCCCGGCTCCGGCGTTGAGGGCCTCGGCAAGGGTGGAATGAACATTGGTCACCCCTGCTTCATACTGCAACACCGTCGCGATCCATTCCATGGCCTGCTGCACCGATTCGAGGATCTGGCGGCCGGGCTCATGAAGAGGGAAGTCGAAGCGTTGGTCCAGGTGCCCAAGATGGGGGGTGGCGGGACTGCGGCTGAGGATGTAATCGTACAGGGATGGAGTCGTGCGCAGTGATTCCCTGAGCCACTCCCGCTCGTCGTCAAGCGGCACCGGAGGGAAGTCGAAAGGGTTTTCCAGCATGTTCTCAACCTGGGCGCGCATGCGGGTCACCAGGCGCCGATGGGGCGGGATGATGTTGAAGGAGGTGACCTGGTTGCCGTAATAGTCGCGGTAGCTGCGCAATCCGGCCGGCGGCTCGGTTTCCAACTCCATGCTGATCAGCTTCTGGTGCGAGTCTTCACGCGGTGTAAGGCGTAGTTCAATGTGGTGCTCGCGTACCGTTTCCGGATACTCCAGGGCGGTTTCGTGTTCTATGAGGTAGCGCATGTCACGGCTCTTCCATGTGGGTGTCGAGGAAATCGGCCTGGGCCGCCTGGTCGAGGGCGGCGACGGCGACCAGGAAGCCCTCCAGGAATTCGTGCAGGCCGGTTGAAAAGATTTGCTCCGCCGAGTTGCCGGCCAGCATGCCTTCCAACCGCTCCATGGCCTCCGGCGAGCGTTGTTTGCCGGTGATGCCGGTATCGGCCAGAGCCCGGCGAACGCGTTGGACCGTATAGGCCAGGGACCGGGGAAACTCCTGCTCAAAGATAGTGAACTCCACCACGTCCATTGGGCGGAACCCGGCGTGATACTTGCGGCGGAACGCCTCGTACCCGGACAGGGACTTGAGCAGGGCGGCCCACTGGTAGTAATCCAGGGCCGATCCGACCAGGTTCAGGTCCGGCAGCAGCAGGTGGTACTTCACGTCCAGGATGCGGGCGGTCATGTCGGCCTGCTCCAGAAACGTCCCCAGGCGGTAGAAGCCGTAGGCCTCGCCCCGCATCATGGTGGTAGTGGTCAGGCCGTGGAAGCGGGCCACCCCACTGCGCACAGAGGAAAAAAACTGGCTGGCCCGCAGAGGGTGCAGCGGCGTTTTCAATTGCTGGTCAACGTTCAGCCAGAGTTCGTTGATGGCCTCCCACATCTCCCGCGAGATGCGGTCGCGGGCGATGCGCGCGTTTTCCCGCGCCAGACGCAGACAGGTGCGGATCGAGTTGCCGTTGCTCTTTTCGGCTGTCATGAACTGCAACACCCGCCCCTGGGTGATCTGGCCCTCTCCATACAGCCCGCAGAAGGCGGTCTCCGCCGAGGTGATACTAAGCAGCGGCCGCCACTTGTCCCCCTCGGACATGTCCTCCTCGGCCTCCAGCAGATAGAGCAGGTTGATCTCCATCAGGCGGGCGGTATCGCCGGCCCGCTCCAGATAGCGGGACATCCAGTAAATAGAATCGGCTATGCGGCTCAGCATGGTTTATCCTTTGCAAACTGGTTTTCATCCGGAAACGGCCCTTTTCCGCCATGGCGGCGTCAATCTTCAGGCTTGCGTGTGCGGCGTACCGCCCCTCATCCTATCCTTTTCCCAGAGGGAGAAGGGATACTGTTACCCTCTCCCTTTGGGAGAGGGTGGCCAAAGGCCGGGTGAGGGTTTCCGCGCAATCCCTTGATTTCCTGGCCATAACAAAAAATTGCTCGTTTCCGAATTGAAAACAACTAGTTTCACATCCGGGGTATCCGGATGGAAACTTAGCTGCGATTCTGCCGGGATGGACCGAAAGCGCTTCCTCACTCGGCCAGGACCCAGGTGTCCTTGCTGCCGCCGCCCTGGGACGAATTGACCACCAGCGATCCCTTGGTAAGTGCGACGCGCGTCAGGCCTCCCGGAACCACATTGATATCGTCGCCGTAGATGGTGAATGGCCGCAGGTCCAGGTGGCGCGCCTCAAGTTCGCCATCCATGTAACAAATGTGGCGCGAAAGCTGAACCACCGGCTGGGCTATGTAGTTTCTGGGGTCTTCTTGTACCTTGACGGCAAATTCCTTGCGCAGGGCCGGGGTTGAGGCAGGGCCCATCAGCATGCCGTAGCCGCCCGATTCGCTGACGGCCTTGACCACCATGCGCTCCAGATTGTCCAGGACATAGGCGCGCTCCTCGGGGTTAGTCATCTGGTAGGTGGGGACGTTTTGCAGTATGGGGGCCTCGGCCAGGTAATACCTGATAATATCGGGGACATAGGGATAGACCGCCTTGTCGTCGGCGATGCCGTTGCCGGGGGCGTTGACTATGGCGATGTTGCCGGCCCGCCAGGCATTGATGATCCCGGCAACCCCCAGTGTGGAATCCGACCTGAACACGAGCGGGTCAAGGAAGTCGTCATCCACCCGGCGGTAGATGACATCAATCCGTTGCAGGCCCGTGGTGGTTTTCAGGTAGACCATGTCGTCCTTGGCCACAAGGTCACGCCCCTCGGCCAGTTCCACCCCCATTTCCTTGGCCAGGAAGGTATGCTCGAAATAGGCCGAGTTGTAGATGCCCGGCGTCAGCACGACAATCTCGGCCTGGCTCTTGCCGCGCGGGGATACCGCCCTCAGCGCCTCCAACAGCAGGGCAGGGTAATGTTCGACCCGGCGTACGCGATATTTTGCAAAAAATTCCGGAAGGATGCGGCGTTCGATGACCCGGTTCTCGATCATATAGGATACGCCGGAGGGCGTACGCAAGTTGTCCTCCAGCACCAGGTACTTTCCGTCCTCGTCGCGGATGATGTCGATGCCGCTGATGTGCGTGTAGATGTCATGGGGCGGGTCGATGCCCATGATCTCCCGGCGGAAATCCTTACCCTGATAGATCAGTTCGGCCGGTACGACGCCGTCCTTGAGGATGCGCTGATTATGGTAAATATCCTTGAGGAACAGGTTCAAGGCGCGGACGCGTTGCTTGAGACCCGTCTCGATGATGCTCCATTCTCCGGCAGGGATAACGCGCGGGATCAGGTCGAAAGGCCAGATGCGTTCGATCCCCTCGTCGGAGTCGCCGTAGACCGTAAAGGTGACACCCTCGGCATGCAGTGCCAACTGCGACTCATGAACCTTGGCCTCAAAGGCGTTCTGACCGACCGACTGGATGTGCTCCCAGAGCGGCCGGTAATGTTCGCGGGGCGTGAAGCCATCGGTATAGAATTCGTGGTAGGAGATGCGGGGCTTCTGGGATATGTCGGTGGAGATGGCTACCATGACGCGCTCGTCTCTCTACTGGGAGTGTGTGCGGCTTGCAGAAGAATAAAGCAAAATCAGGGCCAATCCGGACAAATGGGTGACTGTGCGGCCTTTCAGTTGTGAAACCGGTCGGGCGTAGCCCGGAAATGAGAGGATAATAATCAGGTGCGGCTAAAAAACGGGCAGCCTCTGCGCCGGGAGTCCGCCATTAGGTCTATTTAATTCGGAACTATAACCAAAACAAAGGTTCTGCTTGTCTTCCTCCTTTAAAAAAGGGGGACTGAGGGGGATTTAACAACAATTCGAAGCAAATCCCCCCTGACCCCCCTTTGTCAAAGGGGGGAATCGGCACGAACCTTTCTTTGGATTATAGGTCCCATTTAATTTCCGAATCGGAAACTATTTACGTTTCAACTTGTGGCAGAGCAGGCAGCGGTTCTTGGAAGGATGATTAGGGGGAAAGGGCACCCCTTTCTCGTTGTGGCAGCTTTCACACCCCTTTTCCGCTTCTTTTTTGTTGCCGGTTTTGGCAAAGGTTTCGTAAAACGGTTTGTGTTTGTCGTCAAACGGAACGAACTTGGTCTTCTCTTTGCCGGAGATGGCGAAGAATGTACCCAGAACCGCAATGATGAGGCCGATAAACAGCCAGTCGCGCTTGTCGATTTTCATGAAATAACGTCCCTTTTCCTGGATTCAGTCGGACTTGATGAGCGCGAAATAGATGATCACGCTGCCGATAACCACCCCCCCGCCTACAAACGGGAGCATGGACTTCATGGACAATTCCTCGCCCGGCGCCGGCATGGCGAAACGTGCTATGACAATAAAGCCGATCAGGGCGAACAACGTCAAAAGAACTGTTTTTGAACGTTTGATGACCCCGAAAAAAAACACGGCCGTGACAATGATCAAAAACGTCGGGTGGGTGAATATCTGCTTCAGGGTAAGATTCTGAATCGTATTCATCAGGTTGGCGGTTTCAAAGGGCCGTAGTGCCTCGGTCGCTTTTTCCGCAAGTTGCCCTTTGTCCATGAGCGTGCTCCGTTCCCGGTCAACCTGAATTCGAGATCATGGCATAATAATGCAAAACAGGATGCCCGGCAAGCCAATTTGACTCGCCGCCCGTGCGGGAGCGGGTCCTCAACTCAGGATATCCATAACCTTGTCCAGGAACCCCTTTTTCATGGGGTGGACATCCTCGCCGCTGATCTTGGCGAACTCTTCCAGCAGTTCCTTTTGTTTTTTGTTGAGGTTGGTGGGGGTCTCCACCCTGATGATCACCAACTGATCGCCACGTCCGTAGCCCTGCAGCGAGGGGATGCCCTTGCCCCGCAGACGGTAGACCTTGCCGGACTGGGTGCCGTCAGGGATCTTCATGGCTACCTTGCCGTCCAAGGTCGGCACCTCCAGTTCGCATCCCAGAGAAGCCTGGATAAAGCTGATCGGGATCTCGCAGACGACGTTGTTGTCTTCACGCTGAAAGAGGGGATGCTCCTTGACGCTGATGGCCACGTAGAGGTCGCCGTTGGGGCCACCTTTGCCCTGGCCCCCTTCACCTGTCATCTTGAGGCGTGACCCGGTCTCCACGCCGCCGGGCACCTTCACCGAAAGGGTCTTGGTATCCTTTACGCTTCCCTTGCCTCGGCAGTCGGGGCAGGGATTGTCCACCACCTTGCCTTCGCCGTTGCACTGGCCGCACGTCTTGCTGACGCTGAAAAAACCCTGCTGATACCGGACCTGGCCCGCTCCGCGGCAGGCGGGACACACCTTTGGCTCAGTGCCCGGTTTCGAACCGGAACCATTGCAGGTCCCGCACCGTTTGGCAAAGGGGACCTCAATTTTCTGCTCGGTACCGAAGGCGGCCTCTTCGAAACTGATCTCCATGTTGTAGAGCAGGTCGTCGCCACGTCTCCCCTGGGCGCGTCCGCGCCCGGTACCGCCCCCGAAGATATCGCCGAAGATATCGCTGAAGATGTCGCCGAAGGGGGTGCCGGCCCCGAATCCGCCCGCGCCGAAACCGGCCCCTGAGACGCCGGCATGGCCGAACTGGTCGTACTGGGCGCGTTTCTGGGCATCGGAAAGCACTTCGTAGGCCTCGGTCACCTCCTTGAACTTCTCTTCGGACGTCTTGTCGTCCGGGTTCTTGTCGGGATGATGCTGGATGGCCAGCTTGCGGAAGGCCTTCTTGATTTCAACCTCGGAAGCGTTGCGGTGGACTCCCAGCACCTCGTAAAAATCGCGTTTGTCGCCGTTTGCCAAAATAGTGTCCTTGATAACGCAACGAGCAGCGCCCCTTGGAGAGGCCTGCCCGTGCCCGATGAAATTACCCGCTCAGGGGAGACGTTATACACCATTCCGCATCAAGGCGCCATTCTTTGTTGGTTCGTCTTCGGCTTCTCAACGTACTGCCTCTACGCCTCGCCGCCTCAATCCTCGCCGCCTTGATGTCAACCTTGATTTGAAATCGATGGTATTTCTTCGGAACTATAACCAAAACAAAGGTACTGCTTGTCTTCCCCTTTAAAAAAGGTTCATCGGGGAATTCCGGGTAAAGCTGCTTTGTCCGTAATCCGCGTAGGGGCTCATTGCATGCGCCCTGATTGGGCTTTTGTAGGGGCGCCGCTTGCTGCGCCCTGATTTTGCGTCTGAAAAGCGGGCGCGGCAAGCAGCGCCCCTACGTTCCCTGAAGGTCCCCCTTTAACAAAGGGGTGAGTGGGTTATAGATCCCTATTTCTTATCTTCCTTGACCTCTTCGAAATCGGCGTCAACAACCTTTTCGTCCGTGTGTTTCGAGGCGCCGGCTTGGTCGGAACCGGCGGCCGCCGCACCCTCGCCTCCGGCCTCCTGGGTCTTGGAGTACATGGCCTCGGCCAGCTTGTGGGCCGCTTGGGCCAGATCGTCGGTGGCTTTTTTGATCGCTTCGGCGTCTTCGCCTTCCATGACCTTCTTCAGATCGGCGATCTTGTTCTCGATATTCCCCTTTTCTACGGCATCGATCTTGTCGCCGAACTCCTTGAGGGATTTTTCAGTGCTGTAGACCATGCTGTCGGCATGGTTGCGCGCCTCGATGGCCTCGCGCTTCCTATGGTCCTCTTCCGCATGGGCCTCTGCGTCGCGCACCATCTTGTCGATCTCTTCCTTGGAGAGGCCCGATGAAGCGGTGATGCGGATGGATTGCTCCTTGCCGGTTCCCAGGTCCTTGGCCGAGACGTGGACAATGCCGTTGGCGTCGATGTCAAAGGTTACCTCGACCTGAGGGACGCCGCGGGGCGCCGGCGGAATGCCGGTCAACTCGAAATTGCCAAGGGTCTTGTTGTCCCGCGCCATCTCGCGCTCCCCTTGCAGGACATGAATGGACACGGCAGGCTGGTTGTCGGCTGCGGTGGAAAAAACCTGGCTTTTGCGGCACGGTATGGTGGTGTTCTTTTCGATCAGCTTGGTCAGCACGCCGCCCAGGGTTTCGATGCCCAGCGAAAGCGGTGTGACGTCCAGAAGCAGCACATCCTTCACATCCCCCTTCAGCACGCCGCCCTGGATGCCCGCCCCTATGGCCACCACCTCGTCCGGGTTGACGCCCCTGTTGGGGGTCTTGCCGAAGATATCCTCGACCCGTTTCTGCACGGACGGCATGCGGGTCATGCCCCCCACCAGGATAACCTCGTCGATTTCGCTGGCGGAGAGACCGGCGTCCTTGAGGGCGGTGCGGCAGGGGCCGTCCAGCTTGGCCAGCAACTGCGCGCAGATCGATTCCAGCTTGGCGCGGGAAAGCTTCAACGTCAGGTGTTTGGGGCCCGAGGCGTCGGCGGTGATGAAGGGGAGGTTGATGTCGGTCTCCACGGAAGTGGAGAGCTCGCACTTGGCCTTCTCAGCCGCTTCCTTCAGGCGCTGCAGGGCCATCTTGTCGCCGCGCAGGTCGATGCCCTGGTCCTTTTTGAACTCGTCGGCGATCCAGTCGATCACCAGTTGGTCGAAATCCTCGCCTCCCAGGAAGGTGTCGCCGTTGGTGGACTTCACCTCGAAGACCCCGTCGCCCAGTTCAAGGATTGAAATATCGAACGTACCGCCGCCCAGGTCGAAGACCGCTATCTTTTCGTCCTTCTTCTTGTCCAGGCCATAGGCCAGGGCGGCAGCGGTCGGCTCGTTGATGATGCGCAGAACGTTCAGGCCGGCGATCTTGCCGGCGTCCTTGGTGGCTTGGCGCTGGGAATCATCAAAATATGCCGGCACGGTGATGACGGCATCGGTGACGGTCTCGCCCAGATAGTCCTCGGCGGTCTTTTTCATCTTTTGCAGCACTATGGCCGAGATCTCGGGCGGCGAATAGCGTTTGCCCCGCACCTCGACCCAGGCGTCGCCGTTGTCCGCCTTAACGATCTTGAAGGGGGAGATGGCGATGTCTTTTTTGACCGCATCCGTGTCAAACTTCCGACCGATCAGACGCTTGATGGAGTACAGGGTGTTCTCCGGGTTGGTAACGGCCTGGCGTTTGGCCTGCTGCCCCACGAGGCGTTCGCCGTTGTCGGCAAAAGCCACCATTGAAGGGGTTGTGCGGCTCCCCTCGGAATTGGCGATAACGATCGGTTCGCCCCCCTCCATGACCGCGACGCAGGAGTTGGTGGTTCCCAGGTCGATTCCGATTACTTTACTCATGACGGATAATCCTCCTTTGCGTATCTTCTGTATAGACCAAGCTAGTCATTGCTGAGGGAAAAAACAAGGGCACGGGGAAAAAAAGTGCAAGGTGAAGGGAAAGATGTGAATAGTGAATGGTGAATGGTGAATGGATTTAAAGGCGAAAAACCATTTCATCTCGTCACTCTTCAGGGTGAACAGTGACGAGTGAACAGTGACCAGTAAAATCTTTTATAGCACTGTTCACCGCTCACCACTCACTGTTCACGCTTTTCTTTTTTCACCATTCACCATTCACTATTCACGCCTTTATCTGTTCACTGTTACTGTTCACTGTTCACTGTCACGTTTGATCTCCGTCGAGACCGATACCATGGCCGGGCGCAACAGGCGGTCCTTCAGCAGGTAGCCCTTCTGGTATTCCTCCACTACCGTGTTGGGAGGGTGTTCATCGGTCGGCACTTGGGCCATGGCCTGGTGAAAGGCCGGATCAAAGAGGGCGCCGACCGCTTCGACCGGTGTCACATTGAATTTCCGGAGCGACGTCAGCAGCATCCCGTGGGTCATGCGGATTCCCTCCACCAGGGCGGGCAGCCCGTCCTCGGAGGCATGGCTCAGGGCTCGCTCCAGGTTGTCCAGCACCGGCAGGATCTCTTCGATGAGCGACTTGTAGCCGTAATTGAGCAGTTCCTCTTTTTCGCGATTGGCGCGTTTGCGAAAATTTTCCAGGTCGGCGCGTTCCCGCAGAAAGCGGTCCCAGTTTTCCCGCGCCTCCTTTTCCTTGGCGGCGAGTTGCTCCTCGATCGACAGGGGCTCGACTTCAAGCGCTCCTGCTGCGGCCTGGTCGGAGACGCCATCCTTGGCGGAATCTTCAGTATTCTTCGGTTCGACGGTATCGTGCGCTTTCATGGCGGCTTGCTTTCCTTTTCGATTAGTTAAACTAACAGGCTGTTGAAAAACTCAGGTTGTTCAAAAATAGTCAGATCGTCGCACCCGCAGTATAATCGCCTCCGGCGATTATCGGTGACGAAGCGCAGCGGAGTTCATCCCGCAGGGACAGAACCGGAACGGTTCTGCTAAATGCCCTGAGGAGGCGTAGCAGCGCTACGCCGCACGAAAGGGCGTTCGAGGACGGCGGCGAGATGACTGTTTTTCAACAACCTCCTAATAGTGCTGATCAGGGTTCGGCGAGCAGCCGGCTCACCAAACGGGCAGTGTAATCGACGATGGGGATGACACTGGAGTAGCCCATGCGGGTGGGGCCGATCACCCCCAGCATACCGACGGTATTGCTGCTGGTGACAAAGCGGGATGTGATCAGGCTGACGCCGGCAGACTGGCCCAGGGGGGATTCCGAACCGATGTAGATCTGCACCCCATCGGCCGACATGCAGCGTTCCAGCAGTTTCAACAAGAGCCCTTTCTGTTCGAAGGCGCGGAAAACATCCTTCATGCGGCCGACATCGCTGAATTCAGGCTGGTCAAGGATCCGGACCTGTCCCTCGACGAATACTTCGTCCCCCTCAACGGAAACAGCCTGTTCGCTCAGGCGCAGGGCGCGCAACATGAGGCTGTCGTACTGCACCTTTTCGCTGTGCATCTCTTCCAGGATGCGTTGGCGGGCCTTGGAGATGGTGAGCCCTTTCATCAGCTCGTTCAAGTAATTGCCCATGGTAACCAGATCAGCCTGGGGGAACTCCGAGTCGGTTTCCACCAGGCGATTCTGAACCGTTCCATTGCTGGACACCAGGATCGCCAGCACCTTGTGGCTCCCGATGCGGATGAACTCGATATGGCGGAATACGTCCTCAGTAAAACTGGGCGCCACCACAAGACCCATGTAATTGGAAAGCGACGACAGGGTCCGGCTGGTTTCCCTGAGGATGCTCAAAAGCCCGGATCCGGCCTCACGGCAGCGTCGAATGATCAGTTTTTTCTCATCGCGGCTTACCTGCCGCAGCGCTACCAGGGAATCGACGTAGAGCCGATAGGCCTTTTCGGTCGGTATCCGGCCGGCCGAGGTATGGGGCGAGGTCAACAGTCCCATCTCCTCAAGGTTGGCCATGACGTTCCTGATGGTGGCCGTCGAGAGGGGCAGGGCGTGTCTGCGCGCCACGGAACCGCTGCCGACCGGTTCGGCGGTGGCGATGTAATCCTCGACAATCGCTTCGAGTATCTGCCTGCTTCTGTTTGACAGCTCAACATCCATGGCCAGACCTCAAAAAAATAGCACTCAACATCAGGGAGTGCTAGTTCTAGGTTTTAAGGTAATAAGTGGTTCCGCATTTGTCAAGGACATTAACTGGTGAATGGTGAATGGTGAGGAGTGAGGAGTGAGGGTTTGTTTTTTCACCGCTCACTGTTCACTGTTCACTGTTCACCGCTCACGAGATTTGGTATTCCGTCAAATGGCTTGCCTCAGCGGCCAAAAGGGGTATATAATCCACAATTCCGCAGAGTTTTTGGGGGATTCCAGGGGATCACCGGGGGGTAAAGGCGTGTCTTGGCAGGCCATCGGCATATTTGATTCAGGAGTGGGGGGGCTGACGGTGCTGCGCGAGATCACCAGGGCGCTGCCCCAGGAGGATACCATCTACTTCGGCGATACGGCGCGGGTACCCTATGGCACCAAGTCACCCGAAACGGTGTCCCGCTACGCCCATGAAATTACCTCGTTTCTGGTCAGACGGGACATCAAGCTGCTGGTCGTGGCCTGCAACACCGTCTCGGCCGTTGCGCTTCCCGGACTTAAACGGCAATTTTCCCTCCCGGTTGTCGGGGTGATCGAGCCGGGGGCCAGACGAGCGGTCGAAGTGACCCGTAGCGGCCGCGTGGGGGTGATCGGCACGTCCGGCACCATCAGGAGCAGCGCCTATACCCGCGCCATCAAACGGCTCAAGCCGGACGCCGAGGTGTTGACCCGCGCCTGTCCTTTGTTCGTCCCCCTGGCAGAGGAGGGGTGGATCGACAACCAAGTGGCGCGCCTGACGGCGGAGAGCTATCTGCATGAATTGAAGCAGGCCGGGATCGATACCCTGGTGCTGGGCTGCACCCACTATCCGCTGCTCAAGCCTCTCATCGCCGAGATCATGGGGCCGGACGTCGTCCTGGTGGATTCGGCCGAAGAGACCGCCCGGACCGTGGCCGCCACCCTGGCCGACAAGCATCTCCTACGCCCGGCCTCTGAAAAGGGGAATAATCATTATTACGTCAGTGATATCCCGGCCGGCTTCATCCGGGTTGGGAACCGTTTCCTGGGTGGACGCCTGGGAGATGTCTATCAAGTGGACCTTGACAAAGACGGGGAGGAGTGTTGATCCATGCCATTGATTCGGCGTAAGCGCATCAAAATCGGTCTGGTTCTGCCTTTTCTGGTGATTGCCCTGGCGTTTGGGGGGTTGTTCTGGCACAAATATCAAGCCAGCCGCAAGATCCCGCCTGCCCCGCACATCACGCAGCCTTCGGGCACCCGCACGGCGGTGCTGTTTTTCGTGGCCGACGGCAGCCGTTTGGCGCGTGAGGCCCGTGAACTGGAGCCGTGCAGCGAAACCGGGGTTTGTATCAAGGAGACGCTGGATGCGCTTTTGAGCGGCTCGCTGGGGGACTATGACGAGGCCATACCGGAAAGCGCCGTGTTGAACGGCGTTCGCATCGAAGGGACCACAGCCGTCGTTGACCTGAGCCAGGGGTTTGCCGCGGACCTGCCGTCCGGCAGCTCGGCTGAGATGCTGGCGGTGTACTCCCTCGTCGATACGGTCTGTGTCAATTATCCCCAGATCAGCCGGGTGAAGCTGACGGTTGAGGGAAATGGTTCGACCGTGCTGGGCCACCTGGACCTGTCCAAACCCCTGGCGCCGGATTATTCCCTTGAACAGGCGCCGCGCCAAGCCCCGGAAACCGCAGCGCCACCCCTACCGAAAAAAGGAAAGCCATGAAGCCATTCCTTGAAGCGATCCGAGAAAAGGTACTTATCCTCGACGGAGCCATGGGCACCATGCTCCAGGAACGGGGCCTGAAGCCGGGGCAGTCTCCCGAAGAGCTCAACCTGACCATGCCGGAGGTGGTGGCGTCGGTGCACCGTGATTATATCGAGGCCGGGGCCGACATCATAATCACCAACACCTTTGGCGGCAGCCGTTTCAAGCTGGCCCACTACGGCCTGGAGGGGCGACTGGCCGAGATCAATGCCCGCGCTGTGGAGATTGCCCGCAAAGAGGCCAAAGGCCTGGCCTACGTGGGCGCTTCCATCGGCCCTACCGGCCAATTTGTGGAGCCCTTGGGCGAGATCCCCTTCGACGGGATGAAGGACGCCTTCCGCGAGCAGGCTGCCGCGCTGATTGATGCCGGGGCCGACCTGATCAGCCTGGAGACGTTTCTGGATATCAAGGAGTGTCGCGCAGCCCTGATTGCCATCCGGGAAGTCTCCGGGACGATCCCGGTCATCGCCATGCTGACCTTCGACGACAACGGCCGGTCGGTGCTGGGTACGCCGCCTGAATCGGCTGCCATTACCCTGGCTGCCGCCGGCGCCGACATCATCGGCTCCAACTGTGGACTTGGAGTGGACGGCATCTACGATATCCTCTGCAAGATGCGCGCGGCTACCCGCCTGCCGCTGATATCCCAGGCCAACGCCGGCCTGCCGCAACTCATCGACGGTGCCACCGTCTTCCCCGGTACGCCGCAGGAGATGACCGCCTACCATGAACGGATGGTCGGGCTGGGGGTCCGGGTGATCGGCGGCTGCTGCGGCACCACGCCCGACCATATTCGCGCCATGAAGTCGGCCCTCGGCACGGTGCAGCGGCCTTGGCAGCCTTGCCCGGAAACGGCCGGCATTACGTTCCTTTCCAGCCGTTCAGGCTGGGCAGCGGTGGGAGGAGACAACAAAACAGCCATTATCGGGGAGCGCATCAACCCCACCGGGAAGAAGCTTTATTCCCAGGAACTCCGGGAAGGCAAGGTGGCCTACATCCGCCGCGAGGCCATGGAGCAAGTCACGGCCGGAGCGACCCTGCTGGATGTGAACGTAGGGGCGCCGGGCATCGACGAGCCGGCAGCCATGGAACGGGCCGTGTTCTGTGCCGCCGCGGCTTCCGGGGTGCCGCTGGTGCTTGATTCCTCCAACCCGGCCGCCCTGGAGCGGGGACTCAAGGCGGCCGACGGCAAGGTTCTGATCAACTCGGTGTCCGGCGAGGCCAAAAGCCTGCGCCGCGTGCTGCCGCTGGTCAAAAAGTACGGGGCCGCCGTGATCGGTCTGGCCCTGGACCAGAAAGGGATCCCCGACACCGCCGAGGGGCGGCTGGCCATTGCCCGCCGCATCCGCAACGCAGCCCGGAGGCACGGCATCCCGGATGCCGACATCATCATCGACTGTCTCACCCTGACGGTCAGCGCCGAACAGAAACGGGCCACGGAAACACTGCGGGCCATCCGGCTGATCAAACGGAAATTGGGACTCTCCACGGTACTGGGGGTCAGCAACATCTCCTTTGGCCTGCCCCAGCGGCCGCTGATCTCGTCGGCATTCTTCACCATGGCCATGGAGGCCGGACTGGATGCCGCCATCATCAACCCCAACGACAGGGCCATGATGGCTGCCTGGCGCTCGGCCATGGTGCTTCTGAACCGGGATCGCCAGGCAGCCGTCTACATCGAGGCCTATCGCGGCGAACAGGCATCCGCGACGGTGCAGGCCGCGGCATCCACCGGCACGCTTTCCATCCGCGAACGGCTTGCCCGGGCAGTTATCGAGGGGGACCGTGACGGCATCGTCCCCCTGGTGGAAGAGGCGCTGGGCGAGGGGCTGATCCCGATGCAGATCAGCAACGAGGGTTTTTTGCCCGGCCTGGAGGAGGTGGGGCGGCGTTTTGAGAAGAATGTCTTCTTCCTGCCCCAGGTCATGCAGTCGGCCGACACCATGCAGGCCGGTTTCGCCCGCCTGAAGGTGGAGATGAAGGGGCAGAAATTCGAGAGCCGCGGCCGCATCCTGATGGCCACCGTCGAGGGGGACATCCACGACATCGGCAAAAACATCGTCTGCACCCTGTTGGAAAATCACGGTTTCGAAGTATTTGACATCGGCAAGAATGTCGCGGCCGCCACCATCATCGCCAAGGCAAGGGAACATGCCGTTGACGCGGTGGGGCTCTCGGCCCTGATGACCACCACCATGTCTGAAATGGACAACGTGGTCAAAAGGCTCAAGGCCGCCGGGGTAAAGACCTTTACCATGGTGGGGGGAGCGGTGGTTACCCAGGAATACGCCGACCGGATCGGCGCTGATCTCTATGCCCGCGACGCCATGGAGGCGGTCGCCAGGATCAAGCAGTTGCTGGAACAGTGAACAGTGAGCGGTGAACAGTGAACAGTGAGCAGTGAACAGTGAACAGTGAACAGTGAACAGTGAACGGGTGAACGGGTGAACGGGTGAAGGTTTTACTCGTCACTGTTCACCGTTCACTGTTCACTGTTAACGATTTTTTTGCAGTTGTTCGGAGTTTTGTGCTAACGTCTGTTTTGCTACGTTATTTCGCGTACGGGCTGGCTCATGGTTCTTGGATTCAATCACAATGTCAGGTACAAGGGAGAGGTGTTTCACGTCCAAACCGAGGACAGTGGTGTTGCAACTCCCCACATAATCACCCTGCTTTACAAGGGTGGAGCCATTCTCGCCTCAAAAAAGACCAGTTATGCCGACATCCTCAAGATGGAGAATCTTGACAGCGTGGTGGAAGAGCTGATGAAAGATCAGCACAAAGCAATGATGCGGCGCCTCAAGGCGGGAGAATTTGACCAGCGCGCCTTTCAGCCCCCGCCTCCCGCGAAGGAATCCGGCAAAGTCGAGCCTTCAGCCCCTCCGGCTGACAGCGTTGCCGGGATTTTCACAACGCCGCTTGCTTCCCAATCCTCGTCATCCACAAAATCAGACATCCCGCTCCTGATCGCAACGCCTGGGCAGCGGCAGAACGCCGCCGCCGAACAGCAACCGGCCGGTCGCGGCAACACGGCAAAAGATGTGGTCAGCCTTGATGACGCCATCCTCTCGTTTTTCGGTACCGATGAAAAGTAATCCTTAAAACCGCACAGGGATACCATTCGTGTTCAAGAGCCTGACAACCCGCATTATCGCCACTACCATCGTCCTGCTTGTGGGTGGCATCTTCATTTATACCTTCTTTAACGTCCGGCAGCAGCAGTCGCAACTGATCGAGACGGCACGGGAAAGCACCGAGCTGCTTCTCCATACCGTTGAAAACAGTATCTACAACACCATGCACCTGGGAAACGTTCAGGACGTGAGTTCGATCCTGGCCATGGTGGGACAGCACAACCAACTGGTCGGCGTGCGCATCTTCCATCCCCATGGGGTGATCCTGCGCTCATCAAACCCGGCCGAGGTCGGCAAGGTGGTGAGCGCGAATGATTACAACCTGTACCTGAATCCCAAACATTACGGCATCTTCGACCTCCCTCCCTACGGGGAGGTGCTGTCGATGGTCAAGCCGATTTACAACGAAGCGGCCTGCCATGCCTGTCACGGCAACAAGGCCAGGGTCATCGGCATCCTCAATGTGGACTATTCGCTCTACCGGACCAAGTTGCAGATGCTTGAGGCGTCGCGCATCTTTATCGCCTCTTCGGTTGCCATCACCTTCTTTCTGTCCGTCACCATCTCGCTGATTCTGTTCAAATTCGTCAAAAAACCCCTGGATAGCATGACCGCCAACATGTCGCGGGTCGAAAACGGCGACCTGAGTGTGCGCATCGAGTACCGCGGCACTGATGAGATCGGCAAACTGGTCGACAGTTTCAATTCCATGGTCGACCGGCTCGACGTCGCCAAAAAGGAGCTGGAGCAATATCATTTCCAGCAATTGGAACGTGCGGACCGCTTGGCTTCCATTGGTGAAATGGCTGCCGGCATCGCCCATGAGATCAAGAACCCGCTGGCGGGCATCTCCGCCGCGATAAGCATCATCAAAGACGACCTCGATCCCGGTGACCAGCGCAGCGACATTCTGAAGGAGGTGCTGCAGCAGGTGCAACGCCTGGACAAGACGGTTAATGACCTGCTCTTTTTCGGCAAGCCGTCGGTCCCAGAGTTGGCCTGCATCGATATCAGCCATATTATTGAGAAAACTCTCAAATTTGCCTCCCAGCATCGCGGGGTGATGCATATCGAGCGGGTGCTTGAGTTTGCCCCCGGCCTTCCAACCGTCTATGCCGACGGCAAACAGATGCAGCAGGTGTTCCTCAATCTTATCCTGAACGCCTTCCAGGCCATGAGTGAAGGGGGGACGCTGACCATCAGCACCAGCCTGAGCGAGCGCCAGGGGCGCGACTATGTGCGGATAGATGTAGCCGACACCGGTCCCGGCATCCCGCCCCAGATACAGGAAAAGATCTTCACGCCGTTTTTCACCACCAAGGCCCAGGGCACCGGCTTGGGGCTGCCGATATGTTACAAGCTGATCAATCTTCACGAAGGTTTCTTCACTGTTTCCAACAACGCCCCCCGTGGCACCGTCTTCACCATAGAGCTGCCGGCTTGCAGCGTTCATGACTTCGATCAACCAAGGAGAGAACATGAAGCGTAACAAGATTCTGGTCGTTGACGACGAACACCTGATCCGTTGGTCGTTGGAGCAAAATCTGAAGAAGCAGGGGTACGAGGTCGTTACCGCCGGTGACGGCGAAGAGGCATTGCGCCTGGTCCGGGAGGAACAGCCCGATCTGGTGCTGCTCGATATCCAGATGCCGGGCATCAGCGGCATTGAGGCACTGGAAAAGATCAAGGAGTACGATGAGGACATCGTGGTCATCATGGTGACCGCCCACGGCGGCCTCGAAACGGCCGTCAACGCCATGCGGCTGGGGGCCTACGACTACGTCAGCAAACCGTTCAACCTCGACGAACTCGCCATTATCATCAGAAAGGCGTTGGAAAACACCGACCTCAAGATCGAGGTGGCGCGTCTCCGCTCCGAGACGAAGAAATCGGGCCCGCCCAACATCATCGGTGAGAGCAGACAGGTTAAGCAGTTGATGGAGATACTGGACAAGGTGGCCAGGAGCGAGGCCTCAACGGTCCTGGTGCAGGGCGAATCCGGGACCGGCAAGGAACTGGTGGCCAAATGGCTCCACTACAGTTCTCACCGTGCCGATAAGCCGTTCATAGCCATCAACTGCGCCGCGGTGCCGGCCACACTCCTGGAAAGCGAGCTGTTCGGCCACGAAAAAGGGGCCTTCACCGACGCCAAGAACACCAAAAAAGGTCTGTTCGAACTGGCCGACGGCGGCACCGTGTTCCTGGACGAGATCGGCGACATGGAGATGGGGATGCAGGCCAAACTGCTCCGTTTTCTGGAAGACCGCTCGTTCCGCCGCATCGGGGGAGGCAGGGTCTTTTCGGTCGATGTGCGTATCATCTCCGCCACCAACAAGGATCTGCAGAAATCCATCGAGGAAAAATCCTTCCGCAACGACCTCTATTACCGCTTGCAGGTCATCCCCATCCAACTGGTGCCCCTGCGGGACCGCAAGGAGGACATCATCCCCCTGGCCAACCATTTCATCGAGGTCTACAACAAGGACTTCAACAAGAAGGTGCAGGGCATCGCCGGCATGGCTGAGCGCATCCTGGTCGATTACGGCTGGCCGGGCAATGTGCGCGAACTGAAAAACGTCATCGAACGGGCCATTATTCTGGGCAACGATGACACGCTCATGCTGGAACATCTGCCGCTGGAAATCGTTGCAAAGGGCTCCCCCCAGAACGGTCCCCCCTTGGCGACCTTCAGGCTCCCGGTCGAGGGGATTGATATCGAGGAAGTGGAAAAGGAGCTTATCCGCCAAGCCCTCGACAGCACGGAGTGGAACCAGTCCAAGGCAGCCAAAAAGCTCAGCCTGGGCATCGACGCCTTCCGTTACCGGATGAAGAAGTTTGGGTATTTGAAATAAACAGTGAGCAGTGAACAGTGAACAGTGAACAGTGAGCAGTGAACAGTGAACAGTGAACAGTGAACAGTGAACAGTGAACAGTGAACAGTGAACAGTGAACAGTGAATGTAAAGTTTTTGATTGTCACTGATCACTGATCACTGATCACTGATCACGCTTCCAAGGAGTCACCATGAATCCGCAGGACAAGATATATGTGGCTGGGCATGGAGGCATGGTCGGTTCGGCCATCGTGCGTTGCCTGCACGACGCAGGCTGCACCAATCTGGTGCTTCCTTCGCGGGCAGAGCTGGATTTGTGCAACCAGGCAGCGGTCGAGGCATTCTTTCGCGACGAACGTCCGGAGTACGTGTTCATCGCCGCCGCCAAGGTGGGGGGGATCATTGCCAACAGCACCTTGCCGGCGCAGTTCATCTACGACAACCTGATGATCCAGAACAACATCGTGCATGCCTCGTGGAGCGCGGGCGTAAAACGGCTTCTGTTCCTGGGCAGCACCTGCATCTATCCCAAGCTGGCGCCCCAGCCGCTGAAGGAGGAATACCTCCTGACCGGACCGCTGGAACCGACCAACGACGCCTATGCCGTGGCCAAGATCGCTGGCATCGCCATGTGTCGCTCCTTCAACCGCCAATACGGCACCCGCTACCTGGCGGCCATGCCGACCAACCTCTACGGACCCAACGACAACTTCGACCTGAACTCCTCCCACGTCCTGCCGGCCCTGATCCGCAAATTCCACGAGGCCGCGGAAAACGGCGCCGCCACTGTCACCGTATGGGGGAGCGGCACACCCCTGCGGGAATTCCTGCATGTGAACGACTTGGCGGAGGGGTGCCTGCACCTGATCAACCTGCCGGATGCGGAGTATGTCCGCCTGCTGGAGGACCCGGCGGCTCCGGCCTTGATCAACATCGGCAGCGGCGAGGAGTTGACCATCCGCGACCTGGCCCTGCTGGTGAAAAAGGTGGTCGGATTCGAGGGAGAACTGGTTTTCGACACCGCCAAGCCCGACGGCACACCACGCAAGCTCTGCGACGTGTCCCGCATTCACGCCCTTGGCTGGCGGCATCGTATCGGCCTGGAGGAAGGGCTTGCGGCGACGTACCGCTGGTTTTGTGAACATGTGAATGGTGAAGGGTGAACAGTGAGCAGTGAGCAGTGAACAGTGGGCAGTGAACAGTGAGCAGTGAACAGTGAACAGTGAACAGTGAGCGGTGAACAGTGAACAGTGAGCGGTGAACAGTGAACAGTGAGCGGTGAACAGTGGGCGGTGAACAGTGAACAGTGAGCGGTGAGCAGTGAGCGGTGGGCAGTGAGCAGTGAGCGGTGAACAGTGAACAGTGAACAGTGAACAGTGAACGGTGAGCAGTGAGCAGTGATAGCTTTTACTCGTTACTGTTTACTCGTCACTGTTCACTCGTCACTGTTTACTCGTCACTGTTCACTCGTCACTGTTCACCCTAAAAGGTGAGGGGTGAAGGGTGAGGGGTGAACGGATAAACGACAATCTGAAAAAAACGGTGGAATTGATCGATACCGTTTTTACGCTCAAACTTTCCTGGCTCAAGGCCCGGCACCCCGAGTTGAGCGACAGTGATGCGAAGAGCCGTATATTCCAGGGCATTGTCGAGAGGAAGGAACGGCAGTGGATGTTGCACAAGGAATACTGAATACTCTGAAACGCACCGCAACCCTGTTTCGGGAGAATGACATAGCCTATTGCCTGGCAGGCGGGCTTGCGGTTTCACTCCTTTCACGACCCCGCGCCACCGAAGACATTGATCTGATCGTTGTATGCGAGGAAAGGGATTTGCCCTCATTGGAGGCTCTTGTCAGGGCGCACTTTGAGGTCATTCAAGTTCGGGATGTCATGCGTTTCCGCACTGCATCCATCTGGCGCTTCATTCTTGGCGACGGCGACAACGGAGTAGTTCTTCTGGATGTTATTCTTGCGGACCGTGATGAGTATCGTACATCAATTGCCAATTCAGTCGAAATTGCCGTTGATGACTGCCTGATCAATGTGATCACGCCCCAAGATCTGATTACGGTCAAGCAACTGGCGGGCAGACCGGTGGATCTCGTGGATATAGAGGCATTGCGGGATGCCTTGGAGGAAGAGGTTTGATTAGCAGTGAGCAGTGAACAGTGAACGGTGAACAGTGAACGGTGAACGGTGAACGGTGAACAGTGAACGGTGAACAGTGAACGGTGAACGGTGAACGGTGAACGGTGAAAGCTTTTGCTCGTCACTGTTCACTCGTCACTGTTCACTGTTCCAAGGAAGAGAAATGACCGATATCCTGAAAAACAGATATGTGCCTTTCGTCGTGCTGACTGTTCTTATCGGCTGTTTCATCTTCCTGGGGACGGTAAAGCTGGATATGCCGGGGCTTTACTATGACGAGTGCATTTTTGTCAATGCTGCCACCGGCGGCACCAGCGGCACATTTATCCATAAAGTCATCCTCGGCGTCCCGGTGATGATAATGGCATATATCGGTGCATTGAAATCTTTCTTCTACTACCCGGTTTTCCATTTTTTCGGTATTTCGCCGGAAACCATCCGCCTCCCCATAATCGTTCTTTCATCGGCAACCATCATCTTCTGTTTCCTCTTGGGGAAGAGGCTGTTCGGCAGGCTCGGGGCTCTTCTGCTGGCAGGCTTGGTCGCGACGGACCCCGCATTCATCTATAACGTCAGGCTCGATTTCGGCCCGGTTGCCCTCATGCTCCTGTTCAAGACAGCGGGACTCTATTTTTTCTTCGAATTCCTGGCGACGCGACGCACCAGATTTGCCTGCCTCCTGATTCTTTCCCTGCTCTTGGGTTTCTATGACAAGCTGAACTTCATCTGGTTCATAGCCGCCTTTCTCGTATCGGCGGTTTTGCTGTACGGCAGGGACGTGTACTCCATCTTTCTCGGAAACAGGAAGGTCCTCTTTGCCCTGCTGGCCCTGTTTCTGGCAGGCATGACCTTCGGGTTCGTCGCTTTGGTCGTCCCTGCCCTTTCAACCCCAAGCGGGATGCCGCCCCTTGGCATCGGCGACAAGATCCTGTATGTTGCTAAAATCTTTTCCTCCACCATGAGCGGTGGTTGGCCTTTTACGTATGTACTGAGCCGCGACGACATTCCGCATACCTTTGCCGATTTCATTGTTATCCCCGTTGCGGCGGCAGTGCTTGCATCCGTATGGTTCAGATTCGGCAGGCCTGCAAAGGTGGAGCACAGGGGCGAAGATAAGGCGATGTGGTTCTTTATCCTCGTGTTTGCAATCATCTTTATCGAAATCGTCCTTACGAAACAGGGGGGCGGGCCTCACCACGTGATGATGCTCTACCCGCTCCACTACCTGATCCTGTTCGCGGGAATCGGCTTTTTGCGGCGGTGTTTGCCTGAAAGATACACCACAATCTGCACAACGGGGTGCCTCTTGGCGTACCTGGTGGGGGTTGGGGGCCAGCTCTACGCGGATGCCGGATATATTTCCGCATTCCGGGAAGGGAAACATTTCACGGCCGCATGGGATCCGGCGATTTACCGGCTTTCAAAGCTGCTGGAGAAGGCCGGCGCCGATGCCGTCATTTGCACCGACTGGGGTTTGCAGACCCAATTGTTCTCCCTGGCTCCGTCGGCCAGCAGGGGCACGTACCGGGAAGCATCGGGCATTCTGAAGAGAGTGAACCCGGATGACCCGGCAGGCGCGGAGTTTCTTTACCAGAAGTTGTTTCGGGGGATGAATACCTGCGTGGTGCTCCTGGGCAAGGATACCGGAATGGATCAGGGCGGCGGAAGGAATTTCGTTACCCTGTACCGGAACAGACTACAGCCGGCAGCGTTCCACGAGAGGATCTTCTCTGCGGAGGGAAAAGAATTATATGAGGTCTATGGCATTAATAAACAGTGAACAGTGACGAGTGAACAGTGACGAGTGAACAGTGACGAGTGAACAGTGACGAGTGAACAGTGACGAGTGAACAGTGACGAGTGAACAGTGACGAGTGAACAGTGACGAGTGAACAGTGACGAGTGAACAGTGACGAGTAAACAGTGACGAGTAAAAGCTTTCACTGATCACTGATCACTGATCACTGCTTACTGATCACCGTTCACTGATCACCGTTCACTGATCACTGCTTACTGATCACCGTTCACTGATCACCATCCAGGAGGATTGTTGCATGCTTCTTTCAGTTGTTATCCCTTGCTATAACGAATCCGCTACCATACGGGACGTTATCCAGGCTGTTTTGAAGTCGCCGGTTGAGGGAAAAGAGATCATTGTCGTCGATGATTGTTCCACCGATGGGACGGCTGACATCCTGCGAAATGAGATAGCGCCCCTGGTGGGAAAGATCATCTACCATCCGCAAAATAGGGGGAAAGGCGCTGCGCTCCGCACCGGCATCGCCGCTGCAACCGGTGATTTCGTCATCATCCAGGATGCCGATCTGGAGTACGACCCACAGGAGTATCCCATTCTCCTGGAGCCCCTGCTTGCCGATAAAGCCGATGCCGTTTTTGGTTCGCGATTCATGGGGAACCGGCCGCACAGGGTGCTGTACTACTGGCACAGCAGAGGGAATTGGTTCCTTACCTCGATCTCCAACATGTTTACCAACCTGAACCTCACCGACATGGAGACCTGTTACAAGGTTTTCCGCAGGGAACTTATTCAATCGATTCACATAGAAGAGAACAGGTTCGGCTTTGAACCGGAAATCACCGCAAAAATCGCCAGAAAAAAATGCAGAATATACGAAGTCGGTATTTCTTACTACGGCCGGACCTACGAAGAAGGGAAAAAAATCGGCTGGAAGGACGGCTTCCGGGCGATATACTGCATCATCAAATATAATTTGTTTCGATAATAATTTCGGAAACGACCCCTCCCCCCGCTGGGGGAGGCTGGGAGGGGGGCTCAGTTGAATTTTACGCCTGTTTCCCCCTCCTTGATAAGGAGGACCCAGTGGGCCTAAAGGGGTCAGGGGGGGGCGATCTGAGGTTGGCTACCACCCCTAGCCCCTCCCAAACCCTATCCTCAGAAGTTGATGCTCAATAGGTTACGTTTAGTGAAGCATGGTGAATCTCACAAATTATGGCCGGGCTTACGAGGAAGGGAAAAAGTGGGTATCCATAATTTGTGTCGCATTTATCAAGTCCGGCTGTAAAACCCCGTCAAGAATGTACCCATTTGACAGATGGCCGCTTATGAACTCGTGCGCATTCGCGCAGATAGCTGTTAATAAGATTCTGGTAGGGCATCTCCTGAGCCAATGATTTAAAATAAAAAAAAGACCCGAAAAGCTCAAGCCCCTTACTTAAATATTGAAGACCATTATGCGAAACCCTCTCAGAAAACTACATCCTGAGAGGGTTTCTGCTTCGAAGAATTTCCTTGTTTGTAGCGAGAAAGTGAGATACAATGTATCTCAACTAGAGAGGAGGCCGCTATGGCTACCACCACGATGGTCCACGTCCGCGTGGATCAACAAATCAAAGACGAGGTCACCGCAACGTTGGCCACGATGGGGCTGTCTGTCTCCGACGCCGTACGCGTATTTTTTATGCGTGTCGTCGCCGACAAGGAAATGCCGTTCACACTCCGGGTGCCGAACGCCGAAACTCGCTCCGCGATGGCTGAAGCCGATGAGATAGCCCGCACACGCCGCGCTCGTTTTGACAACGCCGCCGAACTGTTCAATGACCTTGAAAAGAACAGCCGCAAGTAAGCGTGCGCCGCTGCCGCGCGCGGCGGATTATGCGAAGTCGTTCCTGAAAGACTGGGAAAGGCTGTCCCAATCAGGGCGGTATGACATGAAACGGCTCAAAGAGGCAATGTTGCTGCTGATAGCCAACGATAGCCCGCTGGGTCCGGAATGGTTCGATCACCCGTTGGGTGGTGACTGGAAGGGACATCGAGAGTGTCACATCGGTGGTGATTTTTTACTGACGTATAAGGTCGATGACAGCGCAAAACATTGCTTCATTGTGTTCGTGCGGGCAGGAACACACGCTGATTTGTTTGAGTAACCGCCCAGTTAAGCGTAATGGACAAATTCCGCCAGTTTGGGCTTAGTACCCCAAATGATAGATTTTATCCCCAAGATTAACCTTCTTCGTAGCCAACCCCATCAGCATTGCCGATGTCCTTTAATCGTCACCAACCTCAACAAAATTAGAAAACACCCTGAAGATGTCCAGGATTTTTCCCACTATAGCTGGGTTGTATGAATTATACCCATACTATTTCCTACCTTCGCGACTAGCAACACCTTATTCCAATTCCAAATCAAAGCGGCATCTTCGTTGGCTCGTCTTCGGCTCCTCAACGTACTAGCTGTACGCCTTCGTCGCCTCGATCCTCGCCGCCTTGATGTCATCTTTGATTTGAAACCGGAATTATCCGACCGGCTTGTCGGAAGGACGGGTTCCAGCAATATGCCGGATTTTTACAAACCACCTGTTTCAATGGAGCGGTTGTCCCGGTCAGGGCAAAGAGCGTTCACAACATGAACATTTTGCTTGCCATTTTTGCCTCCCTCCATTATTGTTCATTTCATGAACGACAACAGTGAAAAATCCCTGGAATCCTACCGCTCCCTGCTGCTCCTCTCCGAAATAACCGGCCAGGAGCCGCTCTCCCAGCGGGAGCTTTCCCGTAGGCTCGGCATCGCCGTCGGCCTGGTCAACTCTTACCTTAAAAACCTGATCGCCAAGGGATATGTGCGGGTCAAGAACTTCCCCAGCAACCGCTACGCCTATCTGCTCACCCCCCAGGGCCTGGCCGAGAAGAGCCGCCTGGCCTATCAGCATCTCAGTTACTTCACCAGCCTGTACACGGTTGCGCGCCAGGACTACCTGGACCTGTTCCGCCGCCTGGAGGGAGCCGGCGTGCGGGAGGTCGCCTTCTGCGGTGTGGACGAGGTGGCGGAGGTGGCTTACCTGTCGTTGCAGGAGACCGGCTTGAAATTGGTTGCGGTCATGGATGATGCCCATGCCGGAGAAGTTTTTTTCGGGGTGCCGGTACTACGGTTTGCGGAAGTGGTACGGCAGGTAAGCGCGCCGCTGGTGATCTCATCCTTGAAGCGTCGTGACGAGATACGGAAGGCTCTTGAAGCTATCGGTATTCCTTCCGCCAGAATTCATGTCAATTCGGCGGAAACGAAGTGAAACATAAGAAATGTCAGAAGATTAAACCATGACAAGAGACGAAATCATTGACTTTCTTAAAGAGAACAAGCAGGAGATGTTTGAGCGGTATGGTGTCGTCAGGATCGGGCTTTTCGGCTCTTTCGCCCGTAATGAGGCAACGCCTGACAGCGATATCGATATTACTGTCGATATGGAAAACCCAGATTTGTTCAATCTTATTGGCGTCAAACAGACGGTCGAAGATAAGTTCGGTGTAAAGGTTGACGTTATCAGGCTTCGGGAGGGTATGAACAGTTTACTTAAAAAACGGATTCTCCAGGATGTAATTTATGTTTGACCGGGAATTGGCACTGGCTGACCTGAAGAACATCATCTGGGCACTTGAACCCATGACGTAGGGGTGCTGCTTGCCGCGCCCGCTTTTCAGACGCAAAATCAGGGCGCGGCAAGCAGCGCCCCTACGTTCACTGAATTCCCCCCTTTGTTAAAGGGGGAAGACAAACAGCACCTTTGTTTTCGGTTATAGTTACGAATTATTACTTGCCCTTTGCTGTTTATGAGGGTGTATAATGCGCATACAAAGAAAGCTATGGAGGTAAACACCCATGCAAACTGCCTGTAGCCTATTTGACGTTAACGCGCCGAAAAAAGCGGTCAATCTGACAGCCAATGCCGACTTGATAAGTATTGCCAAACAGGCCGGTCTCAATCTTTCCGAGACGCTGGAGGAGGGGTTGACGGCCAAGCTCCGTAAAATGCGTACCGAGGAGTGGCTGGAACGGAACAAACAGGCCATTGAGGACTATAACGCCCGAATAGAAACCCATGGCTTGCAAGGCATGAAATACCGGAGGGTTTGATGGCTCAGCTCGATGTGTTTCGTAATCCTGATCCTGAATTTGCCGGTTACGCTCCCTATTTGCTCGTATTGCAACACGACATGCATAGTACAATGAAATCGCGCATCGTCATCCCGTTGGTGCTCGTGACCGATCTGTCCCAACCGTTTGAAGGGAATCTGTGCCCCCGCTTCCGGATCGAAGACCAGGAGGTATTCGCTTCCCTGCCGGAGCTGTTTTCCATTCCATCCGCCCTGTTGGCGGATAGGGTTACCAACCTTTCAGAGAAACGCCTGGAACTGTTTTCGGCCTTGGATCTGCTCCTGAATGGGTTTTAGCCGGCTGCAAATTCAACTGAGCCCCCCTCCCAGCCTCCCCCCGCTGGGGGGAGGGGATAGTTGAGGAATGTCATCAACGTTTGAACACGACAGGAACGAGGCGAGATGAGTGAACACAGGCTGGTAATAGAGGCAGGACGGACGGAGCGCCATTATTGGCGGGACCTCTGGCGATTCCGCGAACTGCTGTACTTCCTTTCATGGCGGGACATCCTGGTCCGCTATAAGCAGACCGTCATCGGTGTTGCCTGGAGCGTGATCCGGCCGGTATTGACCATGATCGTCTTTACCGTCATCTTCGGCAAGCTGGCCAAGTTTCCATCGGGGAATGCCCCCTATGCGATCCTGGTCTATGCCGCCATGCTGCCGTGGCAGTTTTTCGCCAACGCCCTTTCGGAGAGCAGCAACTCGCTGATCTCCAACGCCAACATGATCTCCAAGGTCTATTTTCCCCGCCTTATCGTCCCGACAAGCGCCGTCGTCGTCAGCCTGGTCGATTTTCTCATCTCTTTTGCCGTTCTGGCCGTCCTGATGATCTGGTACCGGTTCATGCCGCCCTGGCAAATCATCACGGTGCCGCTGTTCTTGCTCCTGGCCCTGATGGCGTCCCTGGGCTTCAGCCTGTGGCTCTCGGCGCTTAATGTCAAATACCGTGATTTTCGCTACATCGTACCGTTCATCGTCCAGTTCGGACTCTACGTCTCGCCGGTCGGATTTTCCAGCAGCGTGGTCCCGGAAAAATGGCGGCTACTCTACTCGCTCAACCCCATGGTCGGCGTGATCGACGGTTTCCGCTGGGCGATTCTCGGCGGCGAGGCGCAGATTTACTGGCCCGGCTTTCTGCTTTCTTCGGGACTGACACTGCTGATACTCTTCGGCGGGGTTCGGTATTTTCGTAAGACTGAGCGGATTTTTGCGGATATCATTTAGGAGCGGTGAACAGTGACGAGTGAACGGTGACGAGTGACGAGTGACGAGTGAATGGAACAGCGCTGTTAAAGTTTTTACTTGTCACTGTTCACTGTTCACTGTTCACTAGCAACTGTTCACTGTTCACTGGCCACCCAAAGGATATGAGCGTGGTTAAAACACATAAGGACTTGCAGGTTTGGCAGAAAGCAATGGACTTGGTTGTAGAAGTTTATGAAACCACTAAGAAATTCCCTGCTAACGAAATTTATGGATTGACGAACCAAATCAGAAGGTCAGTTGTTTCGATACCTTCAAATATTGCCGAAGGTGCTGCTCGTCAAACTGAGAAAGAATTTTTGCAGTTTTTGTATATAGCATATGGTTCATTAGCTGAATTGGAAACGCAATTAATCCTGGCAACACGCCTCAATTACACTGAAACGGTTCATACGGATGCGCTGGAACAAATACGGAAAATGCTATCAGGGTTGATTAACAACATAAAAGCGCGAAAAGGGTGAACAGCAACGGGTGAACAGTGAACAGTGACGAGTGAACAGTGACGAGTGAACAGTGACGAGTGAACAGTGACGAGTGAACAGTGACGAGTGAGCAGTGACGAGTGAACAGTGAACAGTGAACAGTGAACAGTGAACAGTGAACAGTAAAAGTTTTAAGAGCACTGTTCACTGTTCACCGATTACTGATTACTGCGCACCGATCATTGAACACCGAACTCTGAACAGTGAACACTGATCACTGTTCACTGCTTACTGTTCACTGTTCACTGCTTACTGTTCACTGCTCACTGTTCACTGTTCACAAGGATTCCAAATGAGCGATACCGTAATAAAAGTCGAAAACCTCAGCAAGCGCTACTTCCTCTCGCACCTTGCGGACAAGCGCGAACAGCTCTTCAGCCGTCTGCTGGTCAACAAGACGAAGAGCCTGCTTTCCCTTGGAAAGAAAGTGGTGACGTCACCATTCACCATTCACGATTCACCATTCACGCCTTTAACGCCATTCACGAATTCACAAGAAGAATTCTGGGCGCTCAATGATGTCTCCTTTGAGATACACCAAGGTGATAGGGTGGGGATCATCGGCCGGAACGGCGCGGGCAAATCGACACTGCTGAAGATCCTTTCGCGCATCACCGAACCGACCAAGGGGCGCATTACCATCGACGGCAGGGTTGCCAGCCTCCTGGAGGTCGGGACCGGGTTTCATTCCGAATTGACCGGGCGGGAGAATATCTATCTGAATGGCGCAATCCTCGGCATGGGCAGGGAGGAGATCAAGCGGAAGTTCGATGAGATCGTCGCCTTTGCCGAGGTGGAGAAGTTTCTCGATACGCCGGTTAAGCGGTACTCTTCCGGGATGTATGTGCGGCTGGCGTTTGCGGTGGCGGCGCATCTGGAGCCGGAGATACTGATTGTGGATGAGGTGCTGGCGGTTGGGGATGCCCAGTTTCAGAAGAAGTGTCTGGGGAAGATGGAGGATGTGTCCACCAAGGAAGGGCGGACGGTTTTGTTTGTGAGTCACAATATGTCAGCAGTACGGCAATTATGTTCAAAGGGTTTTATTTTAGATGGTGGTACATTGATTTATGCAGGCACAGCTAATGATGCAGCTGATTCTTATTTGAAAAATGCAGTAGGTAAATTGGAACTTTATTGTGGGGAACGTACATTCCCAAATAACGAAAGTAAAGAATTTCAAGTAACAGCAGCACGTTTGAAAAATAATAAAGATGACATTTCAGACAGTTTCGAATGTAATGAGACTATTATTATAGAGGTAGAGTGTATCTCACGAAGGCCAGTTCCAGGCTTGTATGGGTATTTGGGAATATTAAATCGTGAAGGCCAGGAAGTGTGGGTTTCTGATTCATTCGATATGCCACCGAATCGATTTGATGCAATTTTACCCGGTACTTATACCTTAAAACTCACGATCCCACCGTGGACGCTGGCTCATGGGGAGTACGTAATACTACTGTCGTTTGCTAGCCAGCAATCATCCGCCGGTTTTTTTGTCGATTGCCCTGGAGAAACTTTGTTTTTTTCCTTGAACGACTCAAGCACCTTGCGTGGCAATAGCAGAGGGGGATATTTGAGCACTCTGCTTCCGTGGGTTGTCGAGCCGACAGCGCATAAAGCAATTACTTGAAAATTATGATTACTATGGTTTTCCGTCTCACTGGTTTTCACCGTACAGAGTAATTACTTGATCGACACTATTTTATATACATAGGAGAATTATAAGTGTTAACACAGAATAGTATCAGTCTAATCGTATATGATTTTGATGGAGTCATGACTAACAATACAGCAATAGTCTCAGAAGATGGCGTGGAGAGTGTAACAGTAAATCGTTCTGACGGTCTTGCAGTAGAAATCATCAAATCGAGGGGGATTCCACAGCTTATTCTGTCAAAAGAAGGCAACAAGGTTGTCTCTGCTAGAGCTGCTAAATTGGATATCCCGGTCATACATGGCGCAAATGACAAAAAAAAAATACTCATAGATTATTGCCGAAATAACTCGATAGATATCACTAAAGTAGTCTATATTGGAAATGACTTGAATGATGTGCCAGTCATGATGACAGTGGGGTACCCAATGGCTCCGCAAGATGCTTACTCAGAAGCTAAAGAGGTTGCAAAGTTTATAATCCCAGTTGCAGGCGGAAACGGTGTCGTTAGAGAGCTTCTTAAGTACATTAAATTTGAGGAGGTTTGAAATGTCAGAATATAATAACCCTAGTAAGTATCTTGGAAACGAACTTAATTATTTAAAAAAAGTACTTGAAGGCGAATCATGGTCTTCTACGGGTGGAAGCTGGACAATTGCCCTTGAGCGAGCATTTGCGAAAAAGTTTGGCGTACAACACGCTGTAGCTTTTAATTCCGGTACATCGACATTGCATGCTGCTATTGAGGCAGTAGGAGTAGAACCGGGAGATGAAGTTATTTCGCCGGCTATCACGGTAATCATGGATACCACGGCAACAATTCACGCCAATGCTGTTCCTGTTTATGTAGATGTAAACCCGAAGACGTACACCATGGATCCTTCGGATCTTGCCAAAAAAATAAGTTCAAAGACAAAGGCTATCATCACGGTTTCAATTTACGGCCTATCTCCCGATATGGACCCTATCATTGAAATTGCCAGAAAAAACAATATTCCGGTTATTGAGGACAATGCGCAGGCTGTCCTCAGCTATTACAAAAATCGTCTGCTAGGGACCATAGGAGATGTGGCCAGCTTCAGCTTCGAAAACACAAAGCATATTTCTTGCGGAGAGGGTGGTATTATTGTAACCAACAATGAGGCTGTTGCTGAGATGTGTCGTAAAATAGGCGGACATGGTTTTAAGAACCTAAAAGCAGATGACGGAAGAATACGACTAAATCAGGATGTATTTCAGAATCCCAATTATAAACGTCATGATGTCCTTGGTTGGAACTACCGGCTTTCCGAATTCAACGCGGCAGTCGCCTTGGCACAACTAGAGAGAGTTGATGAACTTGTCAATCTTCGCATCAAATCGGCCAATCTTTTTATCGATGTGATGAAAACATGTGATTATTTAACTCCGCAGGAACTGCCAGATGGCTATATTAATTCATACTATACTTTGGGAACAATTTACGAAGGTGCATCCAGTATAGGCGTTTCATGGGAAGAATTTCGTAAGGCATATATAGAAGCTGGTGGAGACGGAATATATGGAGCATGGAGTGTTCCCTATCTTGAGCCAATGGTAGTTAACCGACAGTTCGCAAGGCGTTGCCCCTCGGTTTACGAAAATATACGTTACGAGTCTGGATTATGCCCAGTTGCAGAAGAGATCCAACCCAAAATTATGCAATTCAAGACAAACTATCGGGATATTGTCTTAGCTGAAAAAAAGGCTGATATTTTAAGAACAGTTATTAAGAAGTTCGCATCACGTTAAATGCTAAGAAAGATGGGGAATTAAGCAATGTATGATATTAATTTTTATATTGAGACCAATGAATTCAAAAAAAAGCTTGCATCAGGAAGTCTTATAGACAGGGAAGAAATTTTTACCACTTTAGAGGAAGCAAGAAGTAAAAATCCGGTTATTTATAACATTGAAACAACAAATGCATGCAACATGCGCTGCAAAATGTGTCCTCGGACGACTATGATGACGCGCGATGTTCAGACAATTGATCCGGGTTTGTTTAAGAATATAGTTAATCAGATCAGTCCACATTCTCCCGATCTTTGGAGCAAGTGGGAAAATTATGTTTATGAAGAATATGGTATTGCAACGGATATGATGAGTGAGAATCACTTTTTTCTTACTATCATACCAAAAGTAATTCAACTACACGGATACGGTGATCCATTACTAGATGAAAATATGCCGCAATACGTTAAATTACTGACAGACCATGGAATCCCATCTTATTTCAGTTGTAATCCTGCTAATATAGATATTAACAAGACTGTCGAAATGTTTAAAAATGGATTAGACTACATAAAATATTCTATTGAAAGCATCAATGACCAGGATCATAAAAAAATCCGCGGAGAAGCGTCAAACTTTTCAATCAGCTATAATAATATCCTGCAGTTACTAGATATTAAAAAAAGATATAATTATAAAACCACAATTATTATAACGATGCTTGACCTGAACCGAGAAAATCAAAAAGAGGAATATGAGTTGCTGCGAAAATCATTTGAAGGCCTTGATGTTTACATTTATCTAAAAAGTGAAGACCAGCAATGGTATCGAAAAGAATTTCATGGCACGAATTCTATACATTGGTCTGAGTTTTGTAAGCATCCATGGATGTCAATGACAGTAAAATCCAACGGTGAAGTTGCTATGTGTATGGAGGATTTCAACAACGAAATTGTACTCGGAGACACAAAAAATGAGTCACTCTATGATATTTGGAACGGAAATAAATATTTAAAATTTAGAAAAGATCACCTCTATGGCACAAAGGGAATCAAGTGTACTGAACGGTGCGACATGAAGATTATTAACGATTACCTGTAATCTGTATATAAATCAAAACATTAAAAAGGGGGATTTCAATTGAAAACTATCAATATCGATGGAAGACTTGTCGGTGACAACCAACCAGTTTACATGATTGCTGAAATTGGCCTGAATCACAATGGCGATATGCAGATTGCTAAAAAACTTATAGACGCTTCGTTTGCGACTAATTGGGACTGTGTTAAATTTCAGAAACGTACACCAGAAATCTGCGTTCCTGAGCATCAGAGAGAAGTAATGCGCGATACACCGTGGGGACGCATGACTTATATGGATTACCGTTACCGTGTTGAGATGGAAAAAGAGCAGTACGACTATATTGATAGGTACTGCCGTGAAAAACCTATTGCCTGGACCGCCTCATTCTGGGACCTTAAGAGCCTTGAATTTCTTCTTACATATGATATCCCTTTTTTAAAGGTGCCTTCTGCAAAACTCACCGAACACAATTTTCTTGTAGAGGCGTCAAAATCTGGGAAAACAATAATACTCTCAACCGGGATGAGTACCATTGAAGAGATAGACGCCGCCGTCGAGATACTTGAAAAGAATTGCAGGGGAAACTATATCCTCATGCATACTAATTCCACGTACCCAGCGCCGCCTGAAGATCTAAACCTTCGAGTGATTAGCTTTTTAAAGGACCGTTATAAGTGCATTATTGGTTATAGTGGACATGAGTACGACCTTGAACCAACAGTTCTTGCTGTTTCATTAGGGGCAAGCATTGTTGAACGTCATGTTACACTGGATCACAACATGTGGGGATCTGACCAGTTTGCCAGTTTGGAAGTACATGCAATGGACATGTTAAAGAAAAGAATTAAATCCATAGAACCCATAATGGGTGACGGTATCAAAAAGCTTACCGAAAAGGAAATGGAAGTTAGAAAAAAATTAAGAGGATATTAAATCATGAAAACAGGACTTTTTATAACTGTACGAAGTGACTCAAGCAGACTTCCAAACAAGGCTTTGATTCCTATTCTTGGCAAACCAACCATCGAGTTGGTTATAATGCGTGCTAAACAGGTAAAGAACATTGATCGGGTTGTTGTCTGTACGACAGAGCGCCCTATCGATGATGCCATTGTCGACATTGCAAAAAGAAATGGAGTGGATTTCTATCGTGGTAGTCTTGAAGATAAACTGGATCGTTGGCTGGGGGCATCGCATACATTCGAACTTGATTTTTTCATTACTATGGACGGAGACGATCTTTTCTGTGATCCAGAACTCATAGAGCTTGGCATCAATCAGATGAAGAATGAGCAAACTGACTTCATCGAGGCTCCAGAGGGTCTCATCTGCGGTTCATTCACATACGGAATTAGGACGAGTGCTCTGGAAAAAGTCTGTAGCATTAAGGACACTTCAGATACAGAGATGATGTGGGTTTATTTCAAGGATACTGGGTTGTTCAACGTGGATACCCTCCACGTATCTGACAGGATATTTTTTGATAGCAGTATCAGGATGACACTCGATTATGAAGAAGATCTATCCTTTTTTACTAAGATTCTGGAAAACTTTAATGCTGTAAACAATGATGTACCGCTCCGAAAAATTGTCGAATATCTTGACAGAAATAGAGACATTGTAGGTATTAACGCCTATAGACACGAAGAATGGGCGAATAATCAAAAGCAGAAGACCAAGCTGATACTGAAATCCAACACTGAAAGTTTATTATGAATTCTTGTTATTTATGTAACACGGGAAATTTTACCACTCGACAAGGAATTGTAAGAGATAATCCTTCGTTGCAAATCTATGAGTGTTTGAATTGCGGTTTGGTCTTTTTATCTTCATTTGATCATATCACGCAAAATTTTTATGAGAATTCTGGTATGCATGACGGCTCAGTCGATCTAGATGCATGGCTAAAGGAGACCTCTTGGGATGATGAAAGACGCTTTAATTCATTGCGCAGAGATATTGAAAATAGGAATATCTTAGATTTTGGCTGCGGTAATGGTGGTTTTCTTGCAAAAGCCAGACATTTTGCTAAAAATGCTGCCGGAATCGAACCGGACAAAAGCGTGATCGAAAGGTTTAGAAAGATAAATATTCCAGTTTTTTCGAACGTTAATGATGCTCCTGGTAGTTATGATATTATTACACTTTTTCATGTTCTGGAGCATTTACCAGATCCACGAGCAACGCTTAAGAAATTAGCTAATTTACTGAATAATTCTGGTCAAATAATTGTTGAAGTGCCGAATTCATCCGACGCACTTTTATCACTGTTTAATTGTGATTCTTTTACAAAATTTACTTATTGGTCTTGTCATCTATTTTTATTCAATCAATCAACACTAAAAAAACTGATTGATCAAACTGGTCTCAGGCTGAATTATATTAAGCAAGTGCAAAGATATCCTCTGTCTAACCACTTATATTGGCTTGCAAAAGGTCAACCAGGTGGGCATCAGCATTGGAGCTTCTTAGATTCTCCGGAGCTGCATTGCGCTTACGAAAATCAATTAGCTTCCATTAGTGCATGTGATACTCTTCTGGCCAGTTTCTCGGTTAACTAGTGTTTAGATCTATAAATGATGTATTTTCATTTTATATATTTAGTATTTGCATTAATAAAATTATATAATACGTGTAGATGGAGGCAACTTGAAAATTAATGATATTGTATGTCAACTTACTCCTATCTTTCGTGAAGTGTTTGATGATGATTTCATCAATGTTAGCCCGAATATGACAGCATCTGATGTTGTCCAGTGGGACAGTTTGGGTAATATTCGCTTGATGATAAGTATTGAAAACGCGTTTGGTATACGTTTTGAAACTTCGGAAATGACTGGAGCAGCAAACGTGGGCGAACTTATAGAAATGATCAGTAATAAACTCGGTAATTAAGAAATTATGGATCAAGAACAACTAAGTTGGCTTCCAAAGGCCCCAATAGATTTTCGCAAGCGCAGCCAAGAATTGCAGAATTCGTCAGAAACAACAATAGACGAATTACGGATATTGGCCAGTTACCAGCTTGATGAGAGTAAACTTACGTCTCTTGGAAGATGTATCATGTCTTTACAATCTAAAGATAACGTCATGCTCCATTCCGACAGGTTGAAGCTTGGAGTTGTCAGTAATGCCTCGACCAATTTACTTGCGCTTCCATTGATAGGATGTGCCGCAAGATATGGGATTAGTCTTGAAGTTGTAGTCTCCGACTTTGGTCAGTTTGTGCAGCAGGCTCTTGACCCAGAGTCGGATATTAATCAAAGCAATCCTGATGTTGTACTTGTATCACTTGATTACCGGGCGTTTTTCAATGATTTTGAAAATACTGTTTCATCACCAGAAACCGGTGTGGACAAAGCCGTTGCGCTACTTCTACAGATAGCGGAAGGTTTTAATAAAAACTGCGGTGCTGTTGTGATGTTATCTACTCTTGCCCAACCTCCCGGTGCCTTGTTCGGAAGCTTTGATCTGAGGCAAGCTGGAACTCTACGCTGGACCATCAGTGAAATAAATCGGAAGTTGGTTGCTCAGACGGCAAGAGGGGATGTAATCCTGGATGTTGCAAGTCTTGCCGAGTCTGTTGGAACGCGCTGGTGGTTTGATTGTATACATTGGAATCACGGCAAACTGCCATTTTCACTTCATTTAGTCCCTCTGTATGTAGACTACGTTTGCCGCGTATTGGCGGCGATAAGGGGCAAATCTAGAAAGTGTCTCGTTGTTGACCTTGATAACACTCTGTGGGGAGGTGTCATCGGTGATGACGGCATAGAAGGTATAATCATTGGGAATGGCAGTGCTGAGGGAGAGGCTTTCCTGGATTTTCAACGATTTATTTTGAAGCTAAGAGACAGAGGAATAATTCTTGCCGTCTGCTCCAAAAATGATGAAAGTGTAGCATTATCTGCATTTCGCTTACATTCAGAAATGCTTTTGAAAGAGGAGCATTTTTCTGCTTTTATTTGCAACTGGAAAGACAAACCTAACAACATTCGACACATTGCCCAGAAACTGAATATTGGGCTGGATGCACTGGTTTTTTTTGATGACAATCCTTTTGAAAGAGAGTTGGTACGAAAAGAGTTACCAGAAGTTGCTGTAATTGAAGTCCCCAAAGACCCGTCTTTATATCGTGGGGTATTAAGTCAGTCCGGTTGGTTTGAGGCCGTCGCATTCTCTGAGGAGGATAGCCAGCGGATTGAACAATACCGTGCAAATGAGAAACGAGATATCCTTCTCAAAACAACAGATGTTGAGACATATCTACGATCCCTTTCCATGAGTCTTCAAGTTGAATCATTCAACTCAATTAACAGGTCTCGTGTTACACAACTTATTAATAAAACAAATCAATTCAATTTGACAACGCGCAGGTATACTGAGCACCAGGTGGAGAGCTTTGAAACAAGCCTAACCAATTTTACTGCTTGTTACCGACTAGTAGATAGTTATGGGGACAATGGTATTATCTCTTGTATAATTTGTACGGAACCTACAAATGGTGTATGGGAGATAGACACATGGCTAATGAGTTGCAGAGTTTTTAATCGTAGGGTTGAGCATGCGATCCTGAATCACTTAGTTGAGTGTGCTAAATCGAGAGGAATTTGCCAGATCATTGGTGTGTACGTACCTAGCGGTAAAAATCAGTTAGTTGCCGACCATTATAAATATCTCGGATTTATGCCTGTCGAAGGAACTATCAACACATGGCATTTAGATATTGAGGCTTATATTACTATTGAAGTACCGATTTCTATTTTAAATAAAAAGAATATATTGTTTTAAATTGGAGAATACTAAATAAATGAAACCAGTATTAAAACTTGCAGCTAAGTCTATATACTCTTTATTAAGAATATTTTCGCACTATAAATCATTTTGCTCATTACCTGAAATTAAAGCTGATAATATAGAGATACATATACTCGGTAATGGTCCTTCTTTAAAGGACACCTTGGAGCATCATAAAGTTAAATTTTTTGCAAGTAAAATCTGTATGTGTGTAAACGATATTGCAATTACAGATTTGTATGAAGAAATAAAACCGAAATATTATCTACTATTAGATCCTGCTTACTGGGAGGATGATGTTCATGAAAGCTTGGTTGAACTTAGAGAAAAACTATACTCTGCAATTAATTCAAAAACTAGTTGGAATGTTGACCTTCTTTTGCCAGTCACAGCGAGTGGTGCTTATGACTGGACTAGCAGATTTACAAATAATAAATATATAAAAATTCATTTTTTCCATACAATACCAGCAACCGGATTTAAAACGGTAAAATTTAATTATTATAAATACAATTTAGGGATGCCAGCTGCTCAAAATGTATTAGTCGCCGCAATCTTTTTATCAATAAACATCGGATACAAAAGTATCTTTTTACACGGTGCAGATCATTCATGGCATGAAGATCTCGTTGTTAATGATGATAATATTGTTTGTATAAAATATCGCCATTGTTATGACGAGGCAGAAGTGGAACTAACTCCTTTTTTAAAAGGCGATAAGATCGGTTCAACTTGGAAAATGGGTGAGTTATTTATGGCCTTGGGGAGAGTTTTTAACGGATATCAGGAAATTGCAGAGTATGCGTCATATAGAAATGTCAAAATATATAATGCAAGCAAAGTATCTTGTATAGACACTTTTACAAGATATAAATGCATACCAGATAAATATACTGAGGATATTTAAGACATTATGATTATTTTAGGTAATAGCAGCGTTGATATATTCAGGCAAACCGGACTCAGATTCTCATTAAAAAAAGAAAAAATTGTTATAAGTTGGGTAGGGGCTATTAAAGTAGCGTATTTTCACAAATTGCACCCTGTGGGAATTAAAATTAGAGACATATTTGATAAAGAGACTGGTTGGAAGTTTTTAAGCATGGGCAGCCATGATATATTTGAGTTATGCACGTATGCTTCACTAGGAAATGTTGTTGACCATTTTGAAGCAACTTTTGAGGCATCAATTAATTCATATTACGATGTTTTTTCAGAATTAAACAAATCTGGAAAATTTGGATGGCTTGTTTTTCCACAAGCAATCCATGATGTTCAATTTAAAAATTTTACCGCTAATGATGTGCTAAAAATTGCAAAACGCTTCAATAAACGGATTGAAGAACTATGTTATGAACTTAGAGTACCTGTAATAAATCCGTTACATAAAATGTGCGGACATAGCGGCGAAGTATTAAAAGAATTCTTGCAACAAGATGGCAGTCATCTGAATATTAATGGCGTAAAAACTTATGTGGAGGAAATAGAAAAGCATACTGGTGAGTCAATTTATTATAGATCTGATATAAATATATATGAGCCTGCCTCTGAGTTGGAATCATTTTGCAGTTTATTTATTGGTGAATTGGGTGTCCCTTCAAATGAACATTTATCTTCACCAGATGTTTGTAAAATTTTAGTTGAATATGTTTCAAAACATATTAAAGATAGCGGTTTAAACCTTAATATAGATTCACAAACAAAACTCTTGTCCACAGGTCTTGTAGATAAAGAGTGTCATACACTTATATGTGACTTCGCTGCTGAGATAATGAATATATCAATACCTTTAAATATCAATTTAAATCATCTAGATTCTATCGGAGATATTGTTAACTATCTCTTAAATGGTCGGTATCATAACAAAACCAATGAGTCCATGCTTAACCGAAATGATTTTTTTATTTCTCTTCTTGGAAATTTTGATGATTCTGCGCAAAGAAAAGCAATTTTGGCCGCCGACGATAAAATATCGAATGTCGGTGATGATGTTTTTGCTAAAATGCAAGAAATTGCGCCTCCCGACTCACGAGAAGTTCTTGTCAATTATGGAATTATATCTTTCTGGTATTCCTTGATGTCTGCAAGGAATGGTAACTATTTAAACGCCTTAAAACTTATTGCACAATCTAAAAAACCGGATATAAAAAGTAGATATCCCTTTATCAGCACTCGTGCGGAGTTATATATAACTGCATGGGAAAAGAAAATTGAGGAAAATATTTCGATATGGCAGCGACTTAGATTTCGGATATTCGACAGAATGATAAAACTTATATATAACAATAGGATCGACCCTGCATGGCAACGGACGGTTCGCTTTTTCACTAAAAAGAGGAAGTTAATTTGAAGATTAATATATTTAAACTACTATTAATAACTTATATTTATAAGAGCAATTAATGTTGCTAAAAAACGAAGCTTCAAATAAAACCAAGATTATCGTTTTGTTGGAAATATTTTGGACTGGCCATCATCCAACATATTTTAAGTATTTTCTTAAGACTTTGCTGGAATGTGGTTTTCAAGTAATGGCATTTTGCCCTGCTCCTGAAGAAGTAAATGACTGGCTCGCGGATTATTTTAAAAATATTGAACCGATGTGCCAGGTTCATGAATATGACAACCCGGGATTGCGTCAATTACCATCTGGTAGAATACAATCCATCACACTCACTTTAAAACGGTGGCAAACTGCTGCTAAAGTTATTAAGAATACAATCGGGTCTATTGATAAAACAAAAATAAATGTGATTTTCCCCTATTTGGATAGTTACTTAGATAAGCACCTTTCAAAATATTATATTGATCGAATATTTCCGTATGACTGGACTGGCCTTTATTTCGCTCCGAGCCATTTCTATAAAGCTCAAAACCGTTTGCTTTCGAGCTTGAATCTGCTTCAGCCCGATTCGCTGCTAAAGTCTCACCATTGTACTTCAGTGGGCATTCTTGACGAAGGCGTCAAGGAAAAATTACAATCAAGAATAATCAATAAACCAATTGTAGTGTTGCCTGATTTCATTGATGCAAGTTTGCCGGATAGAAATTATAAAATCTCCCGTAACCTCAAGGAACGCGCCGGTAACAGAAATATTATAGGACTGTTTGGCCACCTTGATAAGCGTAAAGGATTTTCGACACTTATCGATGCTGCAAAAAAGACATGCAGCGACAACTATTTTTATATATTCGCAGGGCCTCTTTGCCGAAGCTCTTTTACAGAAATTGAACTGGCTGAAATTGATACATTTGTTCAATCCGAACCATCGAATTGCCTTTTTCATTTTGAGTTTATACCCGATGAAGCATCTTTCAATGCTCTCATAGAGGCATGCGATGTTATATTTGCCGCGTATGAAAACTTTCCCTATTCAAGCAACCTTTTGACCAAGGCAGCGTATTTTAAAAAGCCCGTGATTGTAAGCAATGGTTATTGCATGGCTCAAAGGGTGCGTGATTATCAATTAGGGATCGTGATAAACGCCGGTGATGTTTCCGCATGCATCGATGCAGTTCAGCAGCTCTCCACGGAATCAGCTGCTTTAAACTGTGATTTTGATGGATATATGAATTGCCATTCAGTAGCTCGTTTGGAAGACTCGCTAACTTCATTATTGAATATGGGGATTTGACTCATGGTGAAGATATCCGCTGTACTTCTCGTGCGTAATGAAGAATCGAATATACGGCATTGCCTTGAAGGTTTGCAATGGTGCGATGAAATAGTCGTTGTGGACATGGAAAGCGAAGATGCCACGGTTGCCATAGCAAGTGAGTTCACTGATAAGATTTATTCGCATGAACGAATAATTGCGTTCGACATTGCAAAGAAATATGCTATCGAAAAGGCGAGCAACGAATGGGTGCTGTTGATCGATGCCGATGAAATGGTTCCGGCTGAGTTGGCCACCGAGCTAAGACGTATAGCTGAAAAAGACGAAGTAGACGCTGTTTATATGGCATTTAAGAATTTTATCCTGGGAGAGTGGAATCAAGCAAAAGCATGGTGGCCCAATTACCACTGCCGGTTTTTCAGAAAACAGGTGATGATCATCACAGAACGAGTCCATGCATATATGACAATTGCCGACACTGCTCGCACCTTGTATTTGCCGGCTGATGAGAAGTACGCAATTCATCATTTTGCTTATAGGGATACGGAACAGTTCATACAAAAACTTAATAGATACACTACGATAGAGGCAAAACATCTTTTCGATGACGGCAAGAAATTCACGTTTTATTTATTTTTTAAATCAACAATAAAAGAATTTATCGATAGGTACATACGTTTAAAAGGTTATTCAGATGGCTTGATTGGATTTTTTGTCACTGTTTTGATGGTGATATACCGCGCTGTTGCTTGTATTAAATTATGGGAAATGGGTAATTATAAAGGTAATATTTCTGATAAATATAACGGGCTTAAAGAAGACATTATCAATAAATATAAATAAATCCCATCTTTTCCCCATACGGTGTCAATCAAGGGGCTATGCGTGCATAAACAGACTTGCCTTAATATATCAATAATTCTATTCATGTTCTTAGTCGGCATGTATTTGGTCCCTATTGCATGCATGAACTTTGATTTGTCATATATGCCAAATGATTTATCAGATAATAGATTAAATAACTACTTTCTTGAGAATGGTTTTAAATGGTTATCTGGTCAGCAAAGAAGTTTTTGGAATGCTCCTTTTTTCTACCCTGCTCCACAAGTAATGACGCTTTCAGACAATCATTTAGGCACACTGCCGATATATTCTTTGTTTCGTTTTCTGAGCTTTGACAGGGAAACATCGTATCAACTGTGGATGTTGGTCCTCTATGGTTTGAATTATTTTAGTGCGGTATACATACTTAACAAAATGAAGTTCAATGTAATTGGCGTTTCAATCGGCGCATATTTCTTTTCTTTCTCTTTGCCGACAATCCAATATTTTGGTCATGAACAATTTCTGTCCAGGTTTATAATTCCATTTGCATTTTATTACACGCTACGATTTATGAAGGAAGGAAGCATCAAATCATTTATCATAGTATGTCTGTCAGTTGTGTTCCAGTTCTATTGTTCAATTTACATGGGTTATTTTCTGACGCTTGCTGTCATTTCTATGATGTTGGCATGTGTGTTAGTATTTTTTGAAGATAAAGCTGTTTTACGTGCACTGCATGGTACTTTAAAGACAAATCTCATGAGGCTATCGGTGGTTTTGACCTCTGCGGTTTTGTTACTGCCGTTGATGTATCCCTACTATATGCGTGCAAAAATATCTAAGAAAAATCCTTGGGAGTTAATAGAGCATTCTTTGCCTGGCATTAGCACTTATTTCCATACTGGCGATTATAGTAGGGTATGGAGTTGGTTATCACTCGCCATTTATGGTACTTCATCAAATGGTGGACATTTTATTGGTTTATTGCCAATGCTGGCTTTTATTGCAATCCCTATATTATATTTCCGATACCGGGAATCACTGTCACTTAAAACTGAGTTAGTTGTATTTATTACAATATTATTTGTAACCATTTTAACTTTAAATATGAATGGTTTAACTATTTATAAAGCACTTTTCCTATTGCCTGGGGTCGGTTCCATCAGAGAAGTATCAAGAATTATTTTACTAGATTTGTTTTTAATCTCTATTTTGCTCGCATCGGTAATTTCATTCATTAGTTTTAGACTTAAAAACAAATCAAAATTAGTAAACAGTATAATTATGACTGTTATCGTAATGTTATTTATAACAGATCAACTAGTTGTAGCTTCTAATATACCTCACTATTCCAAACTGGATGCCCAGGAACGTATTCAGAACTTGAAGAATGAAATTCTTCGCAGGGATGTGCATCCAAAATTATTTGTTTATTTGCCTAACGACACGAAAACCGCAGTGAATAATTTGGATGCTATGCTTGCAGCTCAGGATTTAAATATCCCCACTTTGAATGGTTATAGTGGCTATGCCCCTGATGGCTGGCATATTTCCACCGGTCGGAGTGATGTGTGCGATAAGTTAGTCAGATGGATCGGTCTTTCTAGGTATCGATATAGTGCGAATAACAATAATGATCTGTTCAAAGATCTTATTATCATAGGGGCGGATGCATGTACCAGAGATACCGGGCGCTTGCCAACATACACGTATTACCAATATGCATTGCCTTTTGAAGCCTTTAAAGTTCAAATGTCAGTACCTGCATCTTCGGTTGCAGTCGATATAAATTCAAATAAATTCTTGTTACCAGTCACAATAAAGAACTCAAGTAACATAATGTGGCCTGCATCAGCTATTAAAATGGCGTACAGGTTGGTCGCACCCGATGGTAAGCCCATTACTGAATTTGATTTCAAAAATACATTGCCATATGACGTTTCTCCCGGAGAGATTCTGCCTTACGGGCCTATGATTGAAACGCCTGAAACACCCGGCGACTATGTTGTTGAGTTCGACCTGGTCCAGGAAAACGTTGCCTGGTTCCATGAGATGGGGCCATCAACGGTATTCATAAAAATAGTGGTTAAATAATGATCACAACCTATAATGTAGGGGCGCTGCTTGCCGCGCCCTGTTTGAGCGGAGTAAGCGCCTATAGGGGAAATGAGATATGGCTCTGACACGGAATTTTAAGGAAACCGTAATTGCTCGGGTCAAAAGCGACCCGGCATTTGCTCAAGCGCTTCTCGATGAAGCCTTGACCCTGATGCTTAATGGTGGCTCTTCGTCGCCGTGAATGGGTAATGGTATAATTTGCCCTCATTCCATTACCCGGAGGTTTACTGATTGATGCAAACTGAAGCCCTGTTTGGTATGGCCCTTGGCATTGTCCCT
>Ga0326728_10003193_pt1 | contig 51775 bp, 39 predicted proteins | sample MB3enrmetagenome_FD_207602 | JGI IMG/M metagenome (GOLD analysis project Ga0326728, IMG submission 207602) | Lab enriched peat soil microbial communities from McLean, Ithaca, NY, United States - MB31MN | ecosystem: Environmental > Terrestrial > Soil > Wetlands > Peat | place: USA: New York... | reverse complement strand
TGAGCAGGAAGTGGTGCGGCGTCACCTCGCAGGTGACGCGCAGCCCGTTGCGGCGGGCCTGGCGCACGGCGTTCAGCGCGGCGGCCGTCGAGGTGTGGGCCACGTGCAGGTGGGCGCGGATGTCGCGCAGCTCGGTAACCAGGCGAATGTCGCGCTCCACCATGCCGGATTCGGCCTCCGGCGGCATGCCGCGCAGGCCCAGTTTGAAGGAGACCGGCCCCAGATTCATGCTGCCGCCTTGCGTGAGGCGCGTGTCTTCCGCGTGCTGGATCACGGTCAATCCCACGCGCGCTGCGGCGGCCAGGGTCTCGCGCATCACGCTGTCTTTCAGGATGGGCTGGCCGTCGTCGCTCACGGCCACGGCGCCCGCGGACTTCATGGCCGCATAGTCGTTGATGGCCTCGCCCTTCGATCCGCGCGTGGCTGCGGCGACGGGAAAGACGCGAATGGCCGCGCCGCGCTCCGGCGCCTGCATCCAGCGGGTGATTTCGGGCGAGTCGTTCACCGGCGTCGTGTTGGGCATGGCCGCAACCGAGGTAAAGCCGCCCGCCGCGGCCGCCGCCGTGCCCGTGGCGATGGTCTCCTTGTAGCCCTGGCCGGGTTCGCGCAGGTGGACGTGCATGTCAATGAGGCCAGGAGCCACGGTAAAGCCGGTCGCGTCCAGGGATTCGGCGCCGTTCGCCTGCTTCAGCTTGCCGGGGCCGGCGATCTCGGCCACGCGGCCGTCCTTGAGCAGAATGTCCTTGAGTAAGTCGACGCCGGCTGCCGGGTCGATGAGATGGCCGCCGAGAATCGCCAGAGCCGTCATGCGCGGCCTCCTTGCTGCGATGCCGTCAGCGCCCGCTCCACCACCGCCATGCGGATGGCGACGCCATTGCGGACCTGTTCCAGAATCACCGACTGCGGGCCGTCGGCCACGCCGGCCGTTACCTCCAGGCCGCGGATGATGGGGCCGGGATGGAGCACCATTGCCTCCGGCGCGTGGGCGGCGAGGCGTGGCCCCGTGAGCTGGTAGTTGGCCTTGTACTGGTCAAGGTCGAGTTGCAAACCGGCCAGCCGCTCGGCCTGGATGCGCAGCATCATCACCACTTGCGACTGGCGGAGCGCCGCATCGAAGTCGCGCTCGATCGTAATGCCCGGCCCAGCCGCCGCGGCCAGATCCGGCAGCAGTTCTTTCGGGCCGCAGAGCAGCACGCGCGCGCCCAGCCGGGGCAGCAGCATCATGTTGGAGCGGGCCACGCGGCTGTGCAGGATGTCGCCGACGATGGACACGGTGACGCCGGTCAGGGTTTCGGCCGTTACCGCCTGAACGCCCGGCCGCAGGCGAGCGAGTATGGTGCGCAGATCGAGCAGCGCCTGGGTGGGATGCTCGTGCATGCCGTCGCCGGCGTTGAGCACCGGCAGGCGGGTCTCTGCCTCCAGCAGCCAGGCGGCGCCGGAGGAGTTGTGGCGCAGAATGATGGTCTCCGCGCCCAGGGCGCGCAGCGTCAGGCCGGTGTCTTTCAGGCTCTCGCCCTTTTCGATGCTCGAACTGAGGCTGGAGACGAGAGTGGTGTCGGCTCCGAGGCCTTTGGCGGCCAGCTCGAAGCTGGTGCGCGTGCGCGTGGAGGACTCGTAGAAGAGCAGCGCCACGCGGCGCTTGGCCAGAATGCGGCTGCGCGCCAGCGGGTCTTCGCTCTCCAGAGCCGTGGCGCGGGTGAGAAGGTGGCTCAAGCCGTCCAGAGTCAGATCCTGGGCCGAGAGCAGCGATCCCGGATGGTAGGGGAACGGCGAGGCGGGTACGGGCGGCGGATGAAGCTGCCGGCGGGCTGGCGTTGCGGTTGGGCTCATACGTCTCTCAGCTTCTAGCTCTTAGCTCCTGGCCTCCAGCCAAAAGCCGGAAGCTGAAGGCTTCCTTTCTTACCTAATCCACACGTTCCACCAGCAGCACCTGCTCGTCATCGTCCACCTCGTGGAACTTCACCTCAATGATCTCGCGGCTGCTGGTGGGCACGCGCCTGCCAATGTAGGTGGCCTCGATGGGCAACTCGCGATGGCCGCGGTCGATCAGCACGGCCAGTTGCACGCGGCGCGGCCTGCCGTGGGCGAAGAGTGCGTCGAGGGCGGCCCGGATCGTCCGGCCGGTATAGAGCACATCGTCGCAGAGCACCACGTCGCGACCTTCGACATCGCAACCAATGGCCCCTGGGGTGACCACCGGGCGAACGTCCCTGGTGGAGAGATCGTCGCGGTAAAACTGAATGTCGAGCACGCCCGTATCGACGGGATGCTTCTCGATGGCGGAGATCAGCTTGCCCAGCCTTTCAGCCAGGGGAACGCCGCGGCGCTTGATGCCCACCAGAGCCAGGCCGTCGCTGCCGTTGCTCTTTTCAACAATTTCGTGGGCCAGGCGCACCAGCGTGCGCTCAATCTCCGAGGCCGACATCAGTCTGCCTTTCAGGCGCAGGCCCGGTTTGTCTTCGGCTTCGCTCATGGTCGCTCTCTCGCCGCACATCTCTTGCTGCTTTACTCTTGCGGGTGTGTCTCTCGCAGGATGATACGAGGGGGCACCGCTCCCCGGCAAGTCAGAGAGATTTTGGGTAGTGGTGCAGTTTGAACAATTGAACGGTTGCGTATGGCATTCCGATTGCTTACAATCATAGAACCATGAAATTGGCTAAGGCGTTGACCGCTCTTAAGATCGCCCGTTCCGGGTCTGAAGCCCAGCGTTTGATAAAGCAGGGAGCCGTTCTTGTTGGTGGTTGTATTCCGCCGTGTAACGGTCGAATGCCACCTTACAAATGCACTTGCAATGGTTGGAGGAAGGTTACAAGCCCGACCGAGGATATACCGGCGGGACAGGTCGTCAGAATCAGCGACGGGAATTGGAGACTAATGAATCGTCTAGACAACACCTCTGGATTCGACCAGGTTCCAGGAATCGGTTGGGTGCCGGAGGATGAATCTCCAGCACCTACCGAATGATCGATACAAGCTCTTCAAGCGTCCATACGTGGTCTGCCAGCCCCGCCTCCATCGCAGGTGTCACACGCAAAGTCTGATGGACTCGGCAGAAGTTGTAGTGCACGAAGTAGAGCGCCACCGCGTGTCCATGATTCTCCAGCTTCTTTGAGAAGGCATTTGTCAGCCGCGTGAACCGGCGCATCGACATTCTCATGGTCAAATTCTGGCGCTCTACGTAGCTGGTACTGACGTGCGCCGGGTCCGGGTCACCGCTCACCGTCTTCATATCGCAGCCAATGCAGGTTGCCGGACTATAGCGGTGTTCAGGCTCATTTGAAGCCCCGTAGACCTTGTGGAGCATGGCAAAGTCCGCATCGCCGCCGAACGCCTCTTCCACGGCCTTGAGGTAAGGCTTGTGGGCATCTGTGGTGATCTGTGGATTCCCGACTATGCGCTCCCGGCAGTCCAGCATGAAATCGGTTGCCCATCCGGTAGTCCTCCCGCCCACAAGATAGGAGATGCAGAGCTTCGTATCCGCATCGATGGCTGTCCAGGTCCAAACGTCTCCCCATCCCTCGTCTTTCCTTTCGGGACTGGCGTTCTTTTGCTTGGCTCCCACAAAGGACCAAATTTCGTCACATTGCAGGCGGCGAACCCGCAGTCCACGCACATTGCGATCATGGAACGCGGCAGCAGCGCAACCGAGATCACGAAGCAAATTGAGAATAGTGTGCTTCGCAACCCCAGTCATGCGGACGGTCGCGTTGATGCTCACGCCTTCAACGAGAGACGAGATCACTTGGACCTTTCTCGCAAGTGAAAGATTATTCATGACTTACTCCAATCACACTTGACAATTATTTCTTTAACCTTGACAATCATACCGCCTAAACTTGACAAATGTCAAGGGAAACTTGACAATAAATGTGATTGAGGTTGACAATTTGTGGGGCGTAGAAAGAGAGGATTAAATGATGACGAGGGTGCGTGGTCGAGGCGAAGAAATCCGGCACTATATACTTCAAAACATTGGAGATCACCCCACCGATATAAGCAAGGTGACCGCAAACCACTTTGAAATCTCGCGGCAGGCTATCAACTTGCATTTGAAGCGACTTGTCCAGGAGGGTGCCCTGAAACCCGATCTCGGAAAGACTCGAAATCGGTCCTATGCCCTTGCGCCGCTTGTTGTGTGGAGAAACAGCTACCAGATAACCCCTGCTCTCGAAGAGGATGTGGTTTGGAGAAATGACATCAGTCCGGTGCTCGGCGACCAGCCTGAAAATGTCAAAGATATATGGCGCTATGGCTTTACGGAAATGTTCAACAATGCGCGCGATCACTCTAACGGAACACAAATCTCTGTAAAAATTGAGAAAACGGCAATCAACACAGAAGTCTCCATTTACGACAATGGAGTGGGCATCTTCCGTAAGATTCAAAAAGAGTTAAACCTGCTAGATGAGCGCCATGCGGTCTTTGAACTTACCAAAGGCAAGCTCACTACCGACCCAGATCGGCATACCGGCGAGGGCATCTTTTTTACGTCGAGGATGTTTGACAAATTCGACATCATGTCCGCTGGCGTCTTTTTTACGCACGCCTTCGGACATGAGGAAGATTGGGTCCTTGAACGTCAGAATCCAGAGGAAGCAAGAACCTCAGTTTGGCTACAGCTGAACAATCACACATCCAGGACGCTGAAAAGGATATTCGATCAATATTCCTCAGAGGACGACTATGGCTTTACCAAAACGGTGGTTCCGGTGCGTCTTGCTCAATATGGAGACGACAAGTTGATTTCCAGGTCTCAGGCGAAGAGAGTGGTCGCGCGCGTAGAAAAATTCAAAGTAGTGATTTTCGACTTCAAAGACGTGCCTACTATTGGTCAGGCTTTCGCTGACGAAATATTCCGAGTCTTTGCACGACAGCATCCAGATATACAGATTATTGACTCTCACGCAAATTCCGAGGTTCGCCGCATGATCGAGCGAGCCAAAGCCAATGATTTGGCCAATGGCCAGCCCGCCCTTCTTACTGATCTGACGTCGCTTCCCTGACGATCCGCACGGCGGCTTGGCTAAAGTCTTCGCGCGGTTTCCGTTTGACAGGTTTCGGCTCGGGGGCAGGGGCGGCTTTCTTCGTTGAGGTCTTCATGCTCCCATCATCCCACCGTAAGCCCGAACGCACCAGCCCTGTGGAAAACCAAACTGCACCACTACCAGATTTTGAAGCGAATAATGTCGATTTCGGCAGCCATGAAAGGGTTTGCGCCGGCGGCGGGAACCCTCTGCCCGCGGGGCAAACGACTGCCTAGACCTCCGGCTGGCGGGTCCGGGCCATCCAGCGCGCGCCCAAGGCGCCGCCGGCAACGGCAAAGAGAACCAGAAGGACAACCAGAACAAGAACGCCGCTCAACATCGAGCCGGCCCGTCCTTCAGGAGACAGGAGCCATGCCTTTATGTCTACTCCAGCCGATGCCCACTGCTGAATCGCGTCGGGCGTTAACAGCTGTTTCACGGTATCCTGCCACAGGTCGTCGAAGACCTTGCCCTGATTCAGGAAGAACCGCATCGCAAACAGGGTGATGCCCGAGGCTGCCGCGGCGGTCCAACTGCCGACTATCCCGGTCACCAGGCCGATGCGTGCGCCTGCCCCGACGGTGATCCACGCCGGACGCTGGCTGCGCACGTACAGCACCACCGCCCACGCCGCCGCAGACGCCATCCAAAGCATCCCCAAGGAACTCAACGGCGAAAGGAAACTTGAAAACAGCCCCGCTGGAACCGCCAGCATGACCGCCGCGCGCAAGGCCGGTTTCCAATCCACGCTGCTGGCATCGCGCACCCCTTCGTTCCAGCGCGCGGGCTGGGCCTGTCCGGGGGCGGCTTCGACCGAGTAGACGAGTTGCGGCAGGCCGCAGCCGGGGCAGTAGCGGTGGTCTGCCTGGAGGGTCTCGCGGCAGCGCGTGCAGGTGATTTCCATACATCAATGAGCCTACAGCATCGGGCTGCCACGCGGGGCGGCGCGCTGCCGCAAACGAAAGACAACTTACTGATATGGAAGGGATTCCCGGAAACGATTTGTAAACAGGATCAGCGCAAACGCATCTAAATAAGCTGAAAGGCGCGGGCTGAATCCGGCGCCTGACGCCCGGGCGGGTTCTCCGCGGCCTGTAAGGCCCTTGTCCCTCAGTTGCCTGCGCGGCTAAGATGCGCCGGCCCTGTAAACTATGTGCCATGACCTGCCGAGGCTGGAACTGGGCGCCAGGTGGTTTGGACAGTTGGCGGAATTCACTGGAAGGAGATAAATGACGGACTGGATGCGACGTAGCTGGGCAGGAGTTGCGGCGCTGGCCTTGGCGCTGGCGGGCGCGCAGTCGGCGCTTGCGCAAAGCTCCAGCCAGGATTCCAGCGGCCAGCCGTCGAGCGCTCAACTTTCATCCACTCCGCAGGGCGGCTTCGTCTTGAAGGTGAACGGCGAGCTGGTGCTGACCAACGTGGTGGCGCGCGACTCCAGGACCGGCGAGCTGGCCCTGGGCCTGAAGCAGAGCGACTTCAGCATCTACGAGAACGGTAAGCAACAGAAGATCGACACCTTCGACTTTGAAAGCGTGGATAAGGCCACGCCGCTGAACGAGGCCACGGTGAGCGGATTGGCCGCCGGAACCACCGGCAATGGGTCCAAAGCCGTCGTGGTGGCAAGGCCGGAAGACCTGCGCAATCACCGCCTGATCGTGATGTTCTTCGATTTGACCTCGATGCAGCCGGAAGATCTGGATCGCAGCGTGGCGGCGGCGCAGGAGTTCCTGAAGACGAAGATGCAGCCCGCCGACCTGGTGGCGCTGGTCTCGCTGGGCGACACGCTCAAGGTGGACCAGGATTTTACCGCCGACAAGACCGCGCTGATCAACGAAGTGGCCGTCTACAACGGCACCGAGGGGCAGGGCTTTGCCGAGGGCGCCACCGCAAACTCGAACCAGGTGGAAGACACCACCGGCTACACGCCCGACGAGAGCGAGTACAACGACCTCAATACCGATCGCGAACTCTTCGCGCTGCGGGCGGTCTCGAAGGCGCTCGAGAAGATCACGGAGAAGAAGTCGCTGCTCTACTTCTCCGGCGGCATCTCGCGCGACGGGATCGAAAACCAGGCCTCGCTGCGAGCGGCCATCAACTCCGCGGTGCGCGCCAACCTGGCCATCTACAGCGTGGACACGCGCGGCCTGCAGGCGATTGGCCCCCTGGGCGATGCGTCCACCGGCAGCCTGCGCGGCAGTGGAGCGTACAGCGGCGGCGCGCTGACCAACAACATGCAGGCCAACTTCGCCTCGCAGGAGGTGATGGCCACGCTGAGCACTGAAACGGGTGGCAAGGCGTTCCTGGACTCCAACGACTTCGCTCCCGCCTTTGCGCAGGTCGAGCGCGATACGTCGGCGTATTACGCTATTGGCTTTCGTAGCACGAATCCGCTGCGCGACGGCCGCTATCGCAAGCTGACCATCAAGGTGGACCGGCCAGGAGTGAAGCTTGAATACAGGCCCGGCTACTATGCGCCGGCCGACTTCCAGCACTCCGGCCATGAAGACCGCGAGCGCGAGCTTGAGGAGCAGTTGGCCAGCGATCTGCCGGCCACCGATATGGCTGTCTATCTGGACGCCATGTACTTCCGCCTGGATGAGAACCGCTTCTTTGTGCCGGTCTCGCTGATCGTGCCCGGCTCGCAGATTCCCTTTGTCAAGGGCGGAGACAAGGACAAGGCCACGCTGGACATTATCGGCGCGGTGATCGACGAGGCCAAGCGGCCCATCGGCCACGCGCGAGAGACGGTGAAGCTGAACCTTGACCCGAGCTTGCAGGCGCGCCAGAAGAACATCCAGTACACCACCAGCTTCAACCTGCCGCCGGGCAAGTATCGCCTGAAGTTTGTGGTGCGCGAAAACCAGACCGGCCGCATGGGTTCGTTCGAAGCGGAGATTGCGCTGCCGGAGATGAAGAAGGCTCCGCTCAAGATGAGTTCGATCGTGCTCGCCTCCATGCGCCAGCCCAGCAAAAAGGACACGCCGCTGGTCCGCGGCGGCCAGGAATACGTGCCCAACATCAGCCACGTCTTCCGCCAGGACCAGCACCTCTACCTGCTCTACGAGATCTATAGCCCGGCGCGCGAGAAGCCGGCCGAGAACCAGCCTAAGGGAACCAAGCCCGGCATCAGGCTGCTTAGCAGCCTCGAACTGATCCAGGGAGGCGCGAAGGTCTACGAGACCCCGCAGGTCGAGGCCAGGGCGATCAATGTGGAGGGGCGCGACGCGGTAGCGATCGAACTGGATGTGCCGCTGGCCACGCTCAAGCCGGGCCAGTACGTGTGCCAGTTGAATGTGATCGACGACGCCCAGGGCAGCTTCGCGTTCCCGCGCTTTGCGGTGCTGGTGCGGGAGGCGGCTGCGGCGGCAACCAAAAGCGGAGCGCCAGCCCAGCCTGGCGCCGGCGGAGCGACAGCGCAATAGCGGAGGATGGTTTTGCGGCGTCTGCGGGGGCTATTCGGATACGGCCGTCCCGAGCTGGAGATATCCTTGGACAACGAGGGGTCGTATGGATACAAGATGCGCGAACAACGTTGCGGTCATTACGGGAGCAACAGGCGGCATTGGTGCCGCTGTCGCTCGCGGGCTCTCCGGGGCGGGGTACCGTTTGGTCCTGGGCGGACGGTCTGAAGAGAAGCTTCATTCATTGGCATCCCAACTTGCGACACCGTCCGTCGCCGTCGCGGGCGATTTGCGCGACGCGTCGGTTCCGGAAGCCCTGTTGTCCGTGGCTATGGAGAAGTTTGGCCGCTGCGATGTTTGCTTTAACAACGCCGGGATCATTGAGGCCGGGCCGATTGAAACCATCGACATCGAGCGCGTCTGTGAGATGGTGCGCGTCAATGTGGAGGGAATGTTTCGCCTTGCCTATGTCTTTCTGAAACACTTCGTGCAGCAGAAGACGGGCCATTTGGTGAATACATCGAGTGTCTTGGGCAAGAAGGTGAGACCGACCGCGGGGGCGTATGCAGGGACAAAGTACGCAGTTGAGGCGCTTTCAGAGGCGTTGCGCATGGAGTTGAGCAGATCGGACGTCCAGGTGTCTTGCATCGAGCCGGGACTCGTCCGGACCGGCCTTCACGACCGCTGGGAAGTGCATCCCTCCGAATCGATGGGAATCGCTGAGCCGTTGACCCCGGCCGATATTGCGCGCGCGGTGCTGTTCTTGCTTGACCAACCGGCGCATGTGCGAATTCCGCAGCTTATGATCCTGCCAAAGGGACATGAAATTTAGCCCTTGCTCGCGGCTCGCTTCCCTCTTCGCCAGACGGAACCTCAGGGTTGGCCGTGGATTCCGCAAGCCGAGCGCCCCCGTAAGGGCAGTGCCGGCAGCCTGAGCCGCAGCAGTAGCCGCGCTTGAGGTGCCAAGCCGCGGTGAAGACCAGGTTCTCCCCTTCGAGATAGTAATCTCCAGGTTCGAGCGCAGGCGGCGCGACGGGTGGATTCGGGTCCATTCGTCCATTCTCTCCTGAAACGCCATGGCCTGCGGAACTCGATCGAGGGCAATGGGTAGAATTGAGGCATGGCACTCACAGCGCAGGATCGCGCCCGCAAGATAAAAGTCATTCTCTTCGATGTCGACGGCGTCCTTACCGACGGGACCATCTGGATTTATCCCATGCCGGTGGCGCTGCCGGACGGCTCGATCACCACCAAAATGGTGGAGGCCAAGGGCTACAGCGCTCACGACGGCGCGGGGATGACGCTGGCGCGGCTCGGCGGCATGAAGGTAGGAGTCACTACCAAGCGCATCAGCGAGACCGTGGCCCTGCGCGCCCGCGACTTGAAGCTCGAGTTCGTTTACCAGGGCTGCGCCTTCAAGATGAAGGCCATCCGCGAGATCATGGAGAAGGAAGGCGTGACGCTGGACGAGATCGCTTACGTGGGCGACGATGTGATCGACCTGCCGGCGATGCGCCAGTGCGGCTTTGCCGTTGCCGTGGCCAATGCGCGGGCGCAAGTGAAGGCCGAAGCCCACTACGTGACCCCGAATAAGGGCGGCGAGGGCGCCGGACGCGACGCCATCGAGTTCATCCTCCAAGCCAAGGGATTGCTCCAACAGTGCATCGATGCCTCCATCGACGAGGGCAACCCGATCCCGCCCTCGATGGACATCGGCAAGGGCGGGGATTTGAAGTAGCGGCACGGCGGCGATGCGGGATCGTATCCCACCCTAGCCGCAAAAAACAAGGACGCGGCGAGGGTGGGGCACCCAGCGGCGATTTGAAGCAGGCGCGGGCAGACCAACCATGGAGACCAATGCAAAACGAGCCGTCGTGCTGCTGAGCGGCGGGCTGGACTCAGCCACTGCGCTGGCCATCGCCCGAAGCGAAGGCTACGAGCTCTACGCGCTTTCGTTCTCCTATGGCCAGCGGCACATCTTCGAGCTCGAAGCCGCCCGCCGGGTGGCCGCATCGATCGGCGTCGCGGCGCACCGCATTGTCGCCATCGACCTGCGCGCCTTCGGCGGCTCCGCGCTTACCGGCGACATCGATGTGCCCAAGGGGCGCACGGCGGGCGAGATGGCCGAGGGCATTCCCGTCACCTACGTCCCCGCGCGCAACACCATCTTTCTCGCCTTTGCGCTGGCCTGGGCCGAGGTGCTGGGATCGAGCGACATCTTTATTGGCGTGAACGCGCTGGATTACTCAGGCTACCCGGACTGCCGTCCCGAGTTTATTCACGCCTTCGAGAAGATGGCCGGCCTGGCCACCAAGGCCGGGGTGGAACGCCGCCAGGCGCTCAGGATTCACGCTCCGCTGATCGCTCTGACCAAGGCGCAGATCGTTCGCAAGGGGATCGAACTGGGCGTGGACTACGGCCTCACCAGCAGTTGCTACGATCCGTCGCCAGCAGGCGCGCCCTGCGGGCAATGCGATTCCTGCCTGCTGCGGCGAAAGGGCTTCCGCGAGAACGAAATTGACGACCCGCTGCAGTACGGGCGAGCTCGCGGACCTTCCTGACTATCAGCGGGTGCTTTCCAGTATGTGGTGCTGAACAGACGGAGACCTGGATCAGGCTCCCGGCGCGGGGTTTTCGGCGGCCTCGGCTTCCATGCGGGTGAGGATGGACTGCATTTCAACGAACTCGCGGCGGCCGTGGAGGGGTTTCAGGCGGGGATCGGCGAGCATCTGAAGGAACCATGGGCAGCGGCTTTCGTCCGCTGCGCGCAGTTCGGAGAGCGCGGCATCGAGGTTCCCGAGGGCGACATGAACGGCGGGATGGAACGAGTTGAGCACGAAGCGCTCCCGGCTCAGCCACTCCAGGCGTTCCAGAATGATGCGGGCCTCCTCCACGCGCCCCGCGCAAGCCAGGGCATAGCCATGGACGGCGCTGGCCAGATCGAAGTACGGCGAACGCTGAACGAGGCCTTGCGCAAGCTCAACGCCGCGGGCCGCCTCTCCGTTGAAGGCAAGAATCATCGCCCCATAAAGAGCGGCGCCCTCATGATCGGGGAAGAGCGCGAGGGCCTGCCGAATCTGCCGGACGCTCTCCTCGGCCTGGCCGGCCAAGTGGAGCGCCCAGGCCAGGCGGGCGTGCAGCCAGGGTGCAAAAGGATCCTCGTGAAGCGCGCCGCGCAGCAACTCGATGGCCTCGGCAAAGCGGTGACGGCTGAGCGCGAACATGGAGCGCACGCGAGTGATCCAGGGATCGTGGGGCAGATGGGCAGAGAGAGAAAAGCACCGGAGCGCCGCGGGAAGATTCCGGTCCACATGAAAGTTGATCCAACCCAGCGCGGGCAGGATGGCCTCCGCGCGGAGGGGAAGACCGGGATTCGGATCATTACCCCAGAGACCAAGACCCGACCCCGATTCCGCCGTGCGGCGCACCATGTCCGCGGCCACAGCCGGGGACATGAAGCCATAGAAGGCTTGAGTGACGCACAGATTCACCAGATCGACCTTGGCGGCGATCAGCGAGGGGTCGAGCTCGATGGCGCGAAGAAGGTGTTGCAGGCTGTCCTGCATCCGGTGGCGCTGGAGGGTCTGCCACTCCTGGTGGGCGCGCTGGTAAAGCTCGTAGGCCTCGCGGGAGTTCAAACCCGGCGGCGAGGGATTGCCCTTGCCTTTCAAGGAAGCGAAAGCAGCTTCCTGACTAGCGCGGTCCAGCTCGGCCCCGTTCGCGGCAGCCGCTGAAATGGAGAGCGCGCCCGATTGCAGGCGGAAGGCGAGGAGATCGCCGAGTTCGGATTCGAGGCCGGCGATGCGGCTGTGCGGCACGATCAGGTCTTCCACCCAGATCTGGACGCCATCTTCCACGCGGATCATCTCCGCCCGCAGGCGGAAATGAGAGGGCAGGGCGCGCAGGGTTCCGGCCAAAACGAGATCGGCTTTGAGTGTCGCGCCGATTTGCTGCGCGCCGAGACCTTGGAGCGCCAGCATGAAAACCGAGTCCCGGGCCAGGACGGTAACGGCCGGAGCCGGCGCATTGCTCAGCCTGGCGATGGTCTCCTCGGCGACGGCTGACCCAAGATGCTCGGGAATACTGAATCCGGTAGCGAAGGGCGGAATGGCCAGCCGGGGAATCGCATTGGCCGGTGCTGCGCCGTGAGAGCGCACCTCGGCGGTAAAGCGGTATCCGCGCTTGTAGACAGTCAGGATGCAATGTTCCGGCTCCAGCCGCGCGCGCAATGAGGAGAGGCACTTGGGAACGCTGTCGGCGGTGACGTGCACATCGCCCCACAGGGCCTGGCGCAGCTCGAGGGGCGAAACGATCTGGCCGGCGTGGGCTACGAGGAGACGAAGCGCCGCCAGTTCCTTGGGAGGCAGATGAACAACCGCCTCTCCGCGCAAGAGGGTGCCGTCGGCCTGGAGCCGGAAGCCCGCAAAGAAAAGCGCTCGATCCCCGCGGCCAACGTCAATCGCCGGAGGTCCAGGATTTCCCGGTCCGGGCAAAGCAGGCGAAAGCGATTTCTGCCGACCCAAAGAAGCTCCCGCGAAGTTCCGGTTGACCTGCTTAAGGATGTTTTACCACACGTCCAGGACAAATGGCATCCGCCGGCACTGGCCGCGGGAACCGCCGCCGCTGGCTCCTCAAGAAGAAGCTAGGTCGCGGTCCCCGCGAACAGTGCGGCATCAAAATACCCACCGAGGATGACCCCATTATCCCGATTCCGAACGAAGCCCAAAAGGCCTTGACAACGATATTCTCCACTCAAAGTAATCCAATGATGGTTACTTGTTTACTAAATGGATAATAAGGGATTATGGGGTCATCTTGTTGAATATATTTTGTTTGAGAACGTTTTTCGTAGGTAAGTTTCTACCCCTCTCCGCAACCCCTATGGCGTGCGCCCGGCGACGCCCGATCCTGGACGGCGCCGCTTCGTCGCCGGGGTGGAGAACGCGGTGGCTTTGCGCACATTTCGACGACTCGCACCTCCTCGGAAAACGCCTCCGGTTGCGGCTAATCGCCCGCGCCGGGAATGTAATGGTATTCGATCTTGGCGGGCTTCCTGGGCGCGTCGCCGGTCAGGTCGTGGGTGTGCCAGACGACTGACTCCGCGGCCACCTCGGGATGCTTGCGCAGGAACTCCAGGGCGTAGACGCTGGCGGTGGGGTCGTCCTTCTGATCGGCGAACTTGGCGCTCTCGATGGCGGCCTTGGCCTTGTCGCCCAGGCGCCGGTAGAGGATGGCGAGCTGGTAGTGGGCAGCCAGATCGTCGGGATCGACGGCTTGCAGGCGCTCGTAGGCGCTGCGCGCGGCGGCGTAGTCGTGCTGCTGGTAGTAGCTGAAGCTGAGTTCGCGCAGGGCGTCCCTGGCGCGAGGATACTTGGCCAGCACAGCCTCAAGGTCGGTGATGGCCTCCGCAACCTGGCCGGCGTTGCGCTCCACCAGAGCCTGGTAATAGAGGGCGCGCGGGTCGCCGGGAAGCAGAGCAAGCGCCTTGGCCAGATTCGACTTGACGTCGTCGTACTTCTCCCAGGAGACCTCCACCACGGCCATGTTCGTAAAGGCGTCGGCGTAGTCGGGGCGCAGGGCGGCCACGCGCTCAAAGGCATGGACACTGGCTTGGTACTGCTGCGCGTCGAGCAGGCCGATGCCGTAGTTGTTCCAGCGCATCCATTCCTTGTTTTCGGACGGGTCCGGCGGCTGGGGCGCGTTCTCGCCGATTTTGAAGGTCCTGGTCTCCGACGCCATATCGACCACCGGCATCGGGTATTGCTTCTGGTCCATCGCGTAGTCGATGAAGTGCTGGTTGAAGCGGCGGTACTTCACGGTCGCGGTAATGGCGACCTGGCCGGCTATGTCTTTGGGCAGGCGGAAGCGGTAGCGAACCAGCTGCGACCGGCCGGACTGCAAGGCATTGTTGTAAGCCAGCACCCGGTTATGCCAGATCTGGTGCAGGTCGTTCAGCTCGCCTTTCGAGTTGATGAGGCGGTTGGTGAAGGAGTGGGCGGAGGGGTCGAGATTGCCGTCGGGCTGGATAAAGCCGCTCTCGGCCAGCGTCTTGCCGGTGCCGTCCTTGACCGTGAAGTCCACCCAGGCCTCGTAGAAATCGCGCTGTTCGGGAATGAACGAGTGGCCGATGCCCTTGTTCTGAATGACGACGTCGGCGACCAGGGTCTCGCCGGGAGCGAGCGAGAAGCTGGTGAGGCCGAGCGGGGCGACGAGAACTTCATCGCCAGGCGTGGCTTCGGCGCCCTCCTTCTCGAGGCCGAAGATGTCCACGTTAAGGACGCCCTTGCCATCCGGGCCGTTCCTGAGGAATGCGGCGAGTTTTTCGGCCTGCTCGGGATAGTTGTAGTACTGGGGCATGAGGGTATTGCCGCCCAGCCAGCGGTGGGAGACGAGTTGGCCGTCCTTGGCGCCGGGGTCGATGGCGCCCGCGGGCAGAGGCTCGCGGAGCATGTGGCAGGTCTGGCAGGTGGAGACCGAGTCCTTGCGATAGAAGGGCAGCGGCGACTGTTTGGTGAAGCTGGCGCCCTGCCACTCATCGTAGAGAGAGATGGCGCGGAGCCACTTGTAGTCGTCGAGCGAGCGCGGGATGGCGGCCTTGTGGCAGGCAGCGCAGAACTCGGCGGTCCGGTAGAGGGGGCGCATCACGGCCTTGGAATGGCGGTCGAGATGGGCCAGGATTTCGGCGTCGGAGACGGGCCGCGCAATGGGCGCGCCGGCTTCGTCAACCAGTGCTGCGGGGATGCCCATTACGTAGCTGCCGCTGCCCGTCGTGTCCGTCGACTGAATTGCGTGGCAGGTTGAGCAGGTAACTCCTTCGTCCTCAAAGGGGCGCTTCTTCGGCATGCCCTGCGAGAGGTCGCCCGAGAGCAGCGCGACGGGGTTGTGGCAGCCCTCGCAGTGGCGGGAGTACTGCACGCCCTTCTCATCGATGAGCAGGTTTACGTTCTTGAGATACCACGGGGCGCGGAAGCTGTTGGAGTGAACCGACTGGCGCCACTGGCGGTAGGCCTCCTGGTGGCAGTGGCCGCAATACTGGGCGGTATAGAAGCTCCTGGGGCTCAGGAACTGGCCGTTGGAGGAGGTTGCGTTGGAAGGGAGAAACGGCGCGTCTTTGCCGAAGGCGTAGTTATATCGGGAGGCCACGGAATCGTGGAAGGTAGTTGTCGGTCCGGTAATCCCGGTGGTGACGGAGTAGGCCGGGCCGGCGCTGGAAGAGTTCTCGGCGCTGGCGGCGTGGGAGGGATTCGGAGCCGGGACGGGCGCCGGCTCGGTATTCGTGCCGGCGCGGACAGTCCCCGCTATCGGAGGCCATGCGGCCGCAAGGGCCAGAACGATCAGGACAGCGTTCGACAGCCGGCTGCGCAGGACAGTCTTGAGGGCTCTCTTGGGCGCGGTCTCAAACATCGTTCGGTGATCTCCCAGGGGAAAGGCCGTTCCTCAACGGCGGAATTCGAGGGGAAAGCCGCGGGAACGAAACAAGTATACGCGGCAGAGTGAAAGGTGTTCCTCGTACTTTCGGTGGACCAAGATTGACAAATCGCGGGGCGCGCGGATGGCGGCGGAAGAGGCGGTTTCTGGCGCTCTTCCAGTCACGGCTCTGTTCCATGATGGTCAGAATCTTCCCTCCTGCCTGCCCGCGCGTTTATGCTGCCGATGGATTGTTGTTTTGCATCTTGCTTGCGCGCCGCCTTCACGTTCGCATATACTTCCGAGTTCCCAGCTAAGATCGGCGGGCCGTCGCCTAAGTTTCTGATGCCATGCACAATACCAACCGCGAGCCACTCGTGCCTTCTTCCGTTTCGCGCATGGTTGGCTCGGGAACGAACCACAGACCGGGCTGGGATAGAGCCTTGCCTGCTCCGGATTCCGGGAATACGCGCCTGCCGGCGATGACGATGCCTTGAGCCGATTCGCTTTGAACTTCGCCAAAACACTGCCTTAGACAACCGGGAGTAAACACCGCCATGGGAATGATGAACGTTCAAGTTTGGGATGCCACCGGCAATCGCCGTGAGCAGGTGACTCTACCCTCCGACCAGCGCGTTGACCGGATTCTCGTCAAGCTTGCCGAGAAGATGGCTCTGCCATCGCGGCATCCCGACGGCCGCCTGCTGGTCTACAAATTCCACCACGCCAAGGCCGGCCAGCTTCGCGACGAACAGACACTGGAAGCGGCCGGCGTCCAGGATGGCGATGTTCTGCGCATCTACCACGAGATGATCGCCGGAGGCCGGTTTTGGCGGTAAGAGCTTCCATGCAGGTGAGCGACGAGGAGAGGTTTGACCGGCTACGACGAATCGCGTGGTGGGATCAGGCAAAGCTGCGTCGCGCCCGCGTGCTGGTCATCGGGGCCGGCGCTCTCGGCAATGAGGTTCTGAAGAACCTTGCCCTGCTGGGCGTGGGCCACGTGTTCATCGCCGATCTGGACCATGTTGAAGGTTCGAATCTCTCCCGCTCCGTGCTCTTCCGCGATAGCGACGAGGGGCGGCCGAAGGCGCAGGCGGCGGCCGAGGCCGTCCAGGATATCTACGCCGGGACGCGGACCCACTGGTTTTCCGGCGATGTCGTCAATGACCTTGGACTGGGTGTCTACCGCTGGGCCGACGTGGTGATTGCCGGTCTGGACAACCGCGAGGCGCGCCTGCACGTGAACCGCTCCTGCTGGAAGGTGAACCGTCCCTGGGTGGACGGCGCGACGGAGGTGTTGCAAGGCGTCGTGCGCGTGTTCATCCCTCCGGACAACGCGTGTTTCGAATGCACGATGAGCGCGGCCGATTGGCAGGTCCTGAAGGAGCGGCGCGGCTGCGCGGGCATGAAGGCCGAGGCGCTGCCGCTGGAGCGCGTCCCCACCACGCCCACCACTGCGTCCATCGTCGCCGCCCTGGAGTGCCAGGAGGCTCTCAAGCTGCTGCACGGACTGCCGTCCCTCTGCGGCGAAGGCGTCGTCTTCAACGGCATGGCAAACGACTTCTACGTTGTCCGCTACAACCGCGACGAGGAATGCAACAGCCATGAAGCCTTTTCGGAGGTGCTTTCGCTCGATCGGCGGTGGGATGAACTGACCGCCCGCGAGTTGCTGGACGAGGCCCGGGCCCGGCTTGGGCCGGGGGCGACGATCGAGTTTGGCCGCGACCTGCTCGTGGCCATGGAATGTTCAGGATGCGGGACGCGCGATGCGGTTTTCAGGCCCAGTTCCTCGGTGCCGGAGAGCGCTGCCCGCTGCCCGCAATGCGGCCAGATGCGCAGCGTCGAGCGCGCTTCCGCCGCCGATGGCTCCGAACCCTGGATTGGCCGGACCTTGCGCGACCTCGGCCTGCCGCCGTTTGACATTGTCGCCGCGCGCAGAGAATCTATCCAGATTGGATTTGAAATATCCGGGGACGCGGCCGGCGTTCTCGGGCCCCTCGATATGTCCAACGGGAAAAAGGAGTAATGCCCAGGTGTCTTCTACCGATACGTCGCAGATCGACTTGAATCCGCTCGAGGTGAGGCAATTCCCCGGCGGAGAGCCGTACCGCGTTCACATCTCCCGCAACGCCTACGACGCGGTGTGGAATCATGCCCGCGAAGCGCCTCCCAACCAGGAGGTCGGGGGCATCCTGGTGGGCGACGTGTACCGGGATGCGCGCGGCCCTTATCTGGACGTTCAAGCCGCCATCGTGGCCGAGCATACCAGGAACGAAGACACGCAACTGACCTTTACGCCGGAGAGCTGGATTCAGGTGAACGAGGTCAAGGACGCGAGTTACCCTGGGATGCGCATTGTAGGTTGGTATCACACCCATCCGCGCTTCGGAATCTTCCTTTCCGACCGCGACCGCTTCATCCAGAGCACGTCGTTCTCGCAACCCTGGGCGACGGCGCTGGTGGTGGATCCGGTGCAGGATCTGGAGGGTTTCTTCGTATGGCAGGATGGCGAACCGAAGCTGGCGCAGGAGTATTGGGTGGGAACCGAGAGGCGTGACAAATCGATGGCCCGGCCGAGCGAGGACGGGCCCGCGGAAGAGAAGGAAGTTCAGACTGTGCCGCTGCTGCCCACTTCGCCGGTGTCGCGAGCGGCGTTCATATTCACCGTGGCGCTGGCCGTCCTGGCGCTGTGCGGCCTGTTCGTCATCGTCTACCTCAGCGAGAGCCGGCACGCCAGCGTCGAGATGCTCATGCGCGATCAGCTCAGCGGCCAGAGGGACCTGCTGGGTGCGCAGGAGCAGGAACTCGGAAGGCAGCAGCAGGGGCTTGCCATCTGCATCCAGCAACTCCAGGACCTGCAGACGAGCCTCAAGCAACTGGGCAACGGACAAGCGGCGGCGCGGCAGCAGATCCAGATTGTTCAAGGCAACCTGCAGTACCTCAGCCAGCAGGCAGCCGCGCTCCAGCAGGCCGTCGCGCAGCAACAGCAGGTGATCGATCGTCTCGGCGCCCCGCCGCCCAGCAGCGAAAAGCCCCAACCGAAGAGCGATAAACCCCAGCCCAAGCAGGAGAAGAAATGATATGGACCCCCAGGAGACGGACAGAATCGTTATAAGTCCGGAGGAACTGAACGACGCCAAGATCGACGAGACGCTGGAGTTGCAGCGGGCCTCGTTGGCGGGCGCCATTCAGCCGGCCCAGCCGGAAAAGAAGTCGGCGCGCAGCATCTTCTACGCCGGCTGGTTTTACCTCATGCTGGCCGGGGCGCTGGGTGCGTTTCTGTCCTGGGCGGCTATCGAGCCGTTCTTCTCTGACGGCATCCTGTTCACGGGCAAGGTGGAGAGTGTCGATCCGGACGCCTACCTGACCAGCAATGCCGGCGTCACCGTGCAGGGTAGAGTGACCATCTCCGGAGTGACGGTGTGGACGGTGCAGTCGCAGACCACCATCATAGCGCCGGGGAAACCTCCGCGGCGGCTTCAGCTCTCCGATTTGAAGCCCGGCGATATTGTCAAGGTGATGGGGGTCAAAGTCCCGGAGAGAGAATTGCTGATCGCCATCGCCATGCGCCTTGAGCCTCCCGGCACTCCAGCCGACTCGGAGGTCAACCTGTCCGACCTGGAGACGCGCCATACCATCTTCAGCTTTCTGTTGTTCCCCGTGGTGGCGGGTCTGGTGGGACTGCTGATCGGGGCCGTGGAAGGAATCGTCTGCCGGACCTTTGCGCGCGCGGCCTGGTGCGGTGGAATCGGCTTGCTCACCGGTCTAATTGCGGGCGTCCTCTCCATCCTCCTGGCCGGATTGGTTTACGGCCTTATCGGGATGCTCGGCGCTGACAGTATCAATCCGACCGCGAGCGCCGGGGCTTTTCTGCTGCAGATGTTCCGCCGCGGTCTGGCCTGGACTCTGGCCGGCATGGGCATGGGTCTGGGCCAGGGTTTTGCGCTCAAGTCGGGCAAGCTGAAGCTGAATGGATTCATCGGCGGCCTGGTCGGCGGCCTGGTCGGCGGTTTGCTCTTCGATCCCATCGACCTCCTTCTGTCCAACCGGGAGCTGATGCAGGGCGCCGGTTTGAGCCGCGCCGTGGGAATCACTATCGTCGGCGCCGCGGTGGGCCTCATGATCGGCCTGACCGATCTGCTCACTCGCGACGCATGGCTCAAAGTCATCGCCGGGCCGCTGCAGGGCAAGGAGTTCAGCTTCAACCGCACGCCCATCCGGCTGGGCAGCTCTCCCAAGAGCGATATCTACCTCTTCAAGGACGCCAGCATCGATCCGGCCCACGCCGTGATCAACAAGCTGCGCGATACCTATGAGATCTCCGATGAAGACTCCGCCACCGGGGTCTTCGTCAACGGCCAGCGAATCGTGAAGAATCGCAGGCTGGCCGATGGCGATCTGATCCAGATTGGCGAATCGCAGTTCAAGTACTCAACCAGGGAAAACAAGGCCAGCTAACAGTGCCCGCGCGCAGAGCGGGGGATCGCGGAGGAAAGATGGACAGCAATCTGGAGCCGATGCACGGCAGCGTGAAGATGCGGGCGAATCGCAAGGTGGTTGAAAGCAGATGCGGCATCTGCGGAGGCGAGTTTGCACTGGGCGACGAAGTCTATTCATGCCCCGCGTGTGGCGGGTATCACCACGCACTGTGCCTGGAGTCGGGAGCCCGGTGCCCGCAGGCAACGGCTGCGGCTGTTCAGACTATGTTGACGCCCGATGCGCCCGCGCCGCCCGCGCCCCTGGAGACCCCGCCGCCCGCGGAATACTATTCTGTTCCAGCGCCGCCACCGCCTCCGGCTCCCCCTCCACCTCCGCCTCCCGCGCCGGAGGTTCCGCAACTGTCTCCCGAAGCTCTGCGGCGCAAGCAACAGATCGCGGAGACTTACAAGCAGTGGAGCACGGAGCATCTGGAGCGCGCCTATCAGCAGGACCGGGATCAGTACGAGGCCATGGCCATTGAGGTCATGGCCGAGGAGCTGAGGACACGGCGCCTCACCGAGTCGTGGATGTGTTCCCAATGCGGCGTGGTCAACCCGGCCGGCACCACGGTGTGCGGTTGCGGGTCCGATGGCTTGGTAGCGCCGCCTCCGCCCGCCCCGGAGACCTCTCAGACGCCGCTGGGCCCGGACGAGCGGAAGTGCCCCACCTGCGCGGAGATCATCAAGCGCGAGGCGCTGAAGTGCCGCTTCTGCGGCCAGGTTCTAACCGCGGGTGTTTATGGCGGAGCTTCGGCGCTCGGAAGCTATCTTGACGAGGAATTACCGCAAAGCGTAATCGACGAGATTGAAAAGGCGGCCAACCAGGGAATGTGGTTCGGCATCGCCAGCCTCTTCTGCTGCGCGCCGATTACGGGGCCCATCGGGATATCCAACGGCAACAAGGCCATCCGGCTCCTCGAACAGTATCCGGCTTACGAGGGGCGTAGTTCGGCGCGCGGAAAGGCGCGCGCGGGACAGATCATCGGCTGGATTTCGCTGGTTCTGTTTGTGATCGGAATTCTGGCGCGGATTGCGAACTCGTGATGACGGAGCCGCGAAGACAGACCGAATGCCTCATCTGCGGCTGGGCCATCGAGCCCGGCCAGGATGTCGAGGTGTGTCCGGAGCCGGCCTGCGGCCTGCCCTACCATCGCGAGTGCTGGGACTACCTCGGCGGCTGCGCCCGCTACGGCTGTCCGCGCATGGTGGAAACCAAGAAGACCGAGATCGTTGCCTCCTTTTGGGGATCGAGCCAGAAGCAATGCCCGCTTTGCGCCGAAACCATCTCCGTGGCCGCTTTAACCTGTCCCTTCTGCAACGCGCAGTTTCAGGACATCAAGCCGGTGTCGCGCGACGAACTGCTCCGCAAGCCCGAAGATCCGCTTCTGAAGGGCTACCGCAAGACCGCCGCCTGGATGCTGATACTGGGCCTGCTGGGATTCACCAGCCCGCTGGTGCTCGTCTTCGGCGGCAGCTGGTTTTATGCACACCGGGCGGAGATTGCGCGCGCCGGGCCGACCACGCGCGCCCTGGCCATAGTTGCCTTGATGGTCTCGGCTTTCTATATCGTGCTGGTCGGCGGCGGCCTTTTCATCTTTTCGCTGGCGAAGTCATAACGGGAGGTGGAGGAGAATGAGCGTCAGGCTGCGCCGGCTGCAGGCGGAATATGAGCGGTTGAGGCTCCTCTTCGAGGGCCACCCGCGCATCCAGATCGTGGAGACGGCGGGCAATCCGCCGGATCGCTATACGATCGAGTACCGCCTGAAGGGACTGGTCCAGGAGAAGGACGGCATCCATGTGCGCGAGGTGCATCGCGCCAAGATCATGCTGGGACCGAACTTCCCCAAGGAGATGCCCCAGTGCGTGATGCTCACATCGGTCTTCCATCCCAATATCGACCACCTGGCTATCTGCACTGAGGATATCGGCGCGGCCGGGCAGACGGTCGATCAGCTGATCACCTTCATCGGCGAGATGATCACCTATCAGGCATACAACATCCAGAGCCCGCGCAACGGCGAGGCTGCCCAGTGGGCGCGGGAGCACGCCGCCGAGTTTCCTCTGGAGGATGTAAACCTGACGCCGGCCGTTCTGCTCGAAGGCGGATTGGCGATGCCGCTGGCGGCCAGGCCGGCTCCGGCATCGGAGCGCTGCGCCAACTGCGGCGTTGATAGCGCCGTGGCGCCCCTCCAGAGATGCTCCGGCGGGCACCTGGCCTGCCCGGAATGCGTCCTGGAGTGCGCGAATTGCCGCAAGCTTCTTTGCGTCTCCTGTGAGCTTTCTACTTGTTCGGCATGCCGGCGCGTGGTGTGCGGCGACTGTGTGCTTGCCTGTCCCGGTTGTGGGCGCGCATTCTGCCTGGAGCACATTGGCCGCTGCGCCGTGTGCAGCCGTTACCAATGCACGGGGTGCGCCGGCGCGTGTCGATCGAATGCCAGACCCCCTGAGCCTCCGCGGGTCGAAACGCCACCGGAGCCCACGCAAGTTGACGGGCCGCCCACTCTTCCGCCGGATGAACCGCCGCAGTCTGACTTGCCGCTCACTCTTCCGCCGGATGAACCGACGCCGGAGCCGCCGCCGGTGGGGCTGCCATCTGTGCATCCGCCGTTTGAAACGCCGCCTGAGCCCACGCAGCCTGACTGGCCGCTCACTCTACCAGCGGATGAACCGACGCCGGAGCCGCCGCAGGAGGAGCTGCCGCCCGTGCATCCGCCTGTTGAAGCCCCGCCCGAGCCCACGCAAGTTGACTGGTCCCCTGCGCCTCCGCCCGTTGAACCGCCGCCGGAGCAACCACAGGCTGACTGGCCGCCCGAACCCCCGGCGGCAACGCGGGAAAGGGCCGATGATGCCATTTCCTTAGAACGGCCGGGTGCTGATTCCTCTTCAGGTCATGGCTCGCAAGCGGCGCCTGGCGCGGCGCAGGATGGGGAACAACGCACACATGCGACGATCCTGCTGACGGCCGATGAGGTTGCCAGCGTGCCCGACTCGGCCATTGCCCGCCCGGCCCGGCACGTGCACATTGAGCCGGAACTCCGCAAGCGGACCAGCGGCAAGGCGATCGTTGCCCTGGTCTTCGCCGTTGTGGGAACGCCGCTCCTGGGCATTCTCCTGGGATGGTTTGCCATTCTGTTTGCCGCTCTGGCCAAGCGCGAGATGCGCGCCAACCCCGCGCTCAACGGGCGGTCTCTCGCCACCACGGCTCTGCTCCTCGGCATCTTCGATATCCTTCTCTGGGCCGCGCTGATTGCCGTATACTGGCGGATGCCGCTGCATCACACTACACCGCCTGTGCACTCACGGACGCCGAATGTATTGTCACTTTTCGTAATGGGGATTCATCCATGAAGCAAGGGCTTGAAGCAGGTCCGCGGCGCGCGCTTCGGCAACAACCTCTCCAGGCTGGCCGCTTCATGCGTGAGCGGGGGCTGCCATGCGCATGAACTTCGGCGGAATCTACCCACGAACGCAATCAACGCCAGGCAACGTGGCGCTCCGGGCCGGCTGGGTGCTGCTGGGCATCGCCGTGTTGCTGACTCTCGCCATCATTCCTACTGAAGTGCTGGCGCGAGGACCGGTTATTTGCGTCTGGAAGAACCTGTACGGGATAGACTGCCCCACGTGCGGCATGACGCGCGCCTTCTCATGCGTCCTGCACGGCAAGTTTCTCCACGCGTTTGCGTACAACAAGCTGGTCGTGGTGTTCTTCCCGGTCTATTGCGGGCTTCTTTTCCGTGAAGCGGCGCGGCTGATGCGCAACCTCCGCCCGGCTGCTTCCCGTTAAGTACCGCTACGCCCCGCGGCGCGCCGCATTCCCGCGGAAGCTGTTTCCCTTGCACAATCTTGAACGCCAGCGCGTGGAAAAGCGCCAAGACGTTCACCGCGCCTTCCTACCACCAGGTCTCCATCTGTACTCCCGTGGTGAATCCCTGATCGCGATGGGCGTAATCCAGCCCGCCAATCTGTCCCACATAGCCGTCGGACCAGTGGGCGTAGGTGAAGAAGCCGCGAATCACCGGGCGGCTCATGAAGAAGTTGCTCAGCGAGATCTGCGGCGCCAGGGTCGCCTTGGTCAGATAGCCGCTTTGATGAGTGCTCTCGTCTCCGGTCCAGTCCAGGAAGGGCTCGAAAGCCAAACTCGCGTAACGGTTGAAATGGACGATGGGGCGGGCTCCGGCCGAATACCATCGCTCCACTCCGCCGTACTGCTTGTAGTTCGTCAACTGATACAGCAGCACCGGGCTGAAAGAGAAATGAGGCGAGGGCTGCATGATCAGATTCTCGGTAATCCGGAAGCGATAGGATCCCGGCGCATCCGGCCGGATGAAGGTCCCCGCCGCGGTGGTGTAAGTTTCAAAGCCGGAGGTAAATGTCTTGGCCGCGTCGCTTCCATATTGAATCGAGAACCGGTTCACGCTGTTTGCGTCGGCGAATCGGCTGCTCGTATGGATGAATGTGAAGGCCGCGCCGGTGGTGTTGGGAGCCGTATATCCATTGGCATCCAGGCCGCTGGTGGCCCGCGTCCAGGTCAGGCCGAAGAACCCTTTCCCGAAGGGCAGCGGGGTGTCGTGCAGGTCGAGAACCAGGTTCGTCTTGCTGAATCCGGCCTGGTTCGCGGGATTAGGCTGCGGCATGTCGCTGAAGCCGCTTTGGCTGCCCTGCCCGATCCAGGCCGCATCCACCTTGCCCAGGGGGCTTCGGATATCCTCCACGCCGCCGCCGCCGCCGCTCATGTTGTAGAGGAAGAAGTCGTCGATGTGGATGTCGTAGCGCTGGTAGAAGCGGTTGCCCGCCCAGAGCTTCATCTCCGGCTGGCCGGCGCTCAGGTTGCCGATCGAGGCCCAGGCTTCCGCCAAGCCGAAATTCGTAGCGGTGGCATCCGCGTAGGCCTGATAAGGATCGAACATGGAAAGACGCACCTGGAAGCGGGCGATCGGATCGCTCGGCATCCCGTTGTCGCGCGAGGATCGCAGAGAAAACGCGCCGGGAAGATAGAAGTTCTTGCTGAAGATCAGCTCTCCGTAGTTCTCCGCTTCGTTGCCCAGGCGTCCTTTGGCCAGAGCGCCGGGAGCCTGAAAAGCAACCTGGGGGCCTCCCTCGCTGTCGCGGCCGTAGCCGGCGCGGAAGTATCCCGCGATATCCACAAAGTTCTGTAGCACCTGTTCGGCGCGTTCGCGGAGAGCCCGGTTCGGCTCGCCGGCCGGAACCTGATCTCTGGACTCGGTCGTGCTGCGAAACAGCTCGTCCGCGTACTCCCGCCGGCTTTCCTGCTGCGGCGCGGCCGCGGCCCCGCCGGGAACCCGCTCCGCAGCCGCTTGACCGGCTTCGGCAGCCGCGGGCACCGCTGAAGATGCTGCGCCAGGCCGCGCCGCCGCTTCCGCCGTGGCAGCCTCCAACCGGTTCAGGCTATCTCCCATCTCCTTCAAGCGCCGCTCATAGTCCTGCCGCATCTGCTCCATCTCCTGACGAAGCTGCCGAATCTCGTCCTGAGCGGGAGTTTGGGCCGTAAGGCGGGTGGGCAAACAGAGTAGCGGGCAGACAAGCCAAAACACAAATCGACGAACCACCACTGGAGTTCTCTCCAATCCATGCACATATTACGACCTCCGCCCTGGCGGCGCGATTTCATTGTGAACTGTTCCCGTCGCCGCCGGGACGGCGGAATCCACATATGAGCAGCCATCAAGCCTGCGATCGGTTTCGCTGCCGCCATTGCCATGCGCGAGGCGTCCCATCGACTATAAGCCATGAGCGCCGGAGCCGTGCTCGATCGGGCGGCCGGGGAGCGAGAGCTCCCGGCTCGGAACCGGGCGGTGGTTGCAATGGCAGTTCCACCGCAAGGGATGAACGGGGACCAAAACCAACCGGCGGGGGGAAAGAGACGCAACTTCCTCGCTACAATGGGCCTTGAACTGGTACGTTGATTCACAGGAGTTTCCTTTTCGACGATGGCCTCAAGCCCTTACTTTTCTCTGGCCGTTCTGTTCGTGGCGGCGCTGTGCTTCGCGCTGGTCCCGCTGGCGCTGGCGTGGCTGTGGGCGAAGGTGTTTTCCCCAGCCAAGCCGAACGCGGTGAAGAACTCGATCTACGAGTGCGGGCTGGTTTCGAAAGGCGACGCCTGGATGCAGTTCCGCTCCGCCTATTACCTGTATGCCATCATCTTTCTGATCTTCGATGTGGAGGCCGTCTTTCTGCTGCCGTTCGCGGTGGCGTTCACCGGGCTGAGCGTGGCGGCCTGCGTGGCGATGCTGGTATTTGTGCTGATGCTCATCGAGGGACTGGCCTGGGCCTGGGCCAAGGGCGTGCTCACCTGGGTTTGAGGACAGGGAGTAGGGAATAGGGAATAGGGAACAGGGAGTGGGCGGCGATGTTCGCAGTCAGTAGACGGTTCGTAGCGCTCAGGCCCGCGCATCCTCTTTGAAGATTAGACAGAGAGTTCTGTGCCCCATCCTTTCTGTGGCAGTTTTCACAAAGAAATGGGTAATCGCAAGGCTCAAAAGGGGATGCCGCCTATGAGCCTCCTGGCTGACCCCTGATCCCTGCTCCCTACTCCCTATTCCCTCGTCCCTGATCCCTGACCCCTGTAAGATGGCTCTATGGGGTTTGCAAGCGTGAAGAAGATCGCCGAGGCGGATTTTCCCACCCGCTGGGGAGCCTTCCGTGTCCTGGGCTTTGAGGGCATCGACGCGGCAACCGGCCCCGGAGGCGATGCGGCCGGCGACAGCGCGGGCAATGGCGAAGTCGAGGGCCTGGTCGCGCTGGTGATGGGCGACATTCACTCCGCGCCGCCGCTGGTCCGCATCCACTCCCAGTGCCTCACCGGCGACGTCTTCGGCTCGCTCCGGTGCGACTGCCGTCTGCAGCTCGAATTGTCCCTGCGTATGATCGCCGAGGCCGGCGCGGGCATTCTGCTTTACGAGCAGCAGGAGGGCCGCGGCATTGGCCTGATGGCCAAGCTGAAGGCTTACGAGTTGCAGGACCGGGGGATGGATACGGTGGAGGCCAACGTCGAACTGGGCTTCGCCGCCGACTGCCGCGCGTACGAACTGCCCGCCGAAGTGCTCAAGCTGCTCAGCGTCTCCCAGGTCCGCCTCATCACCAACAACCCGGCCAAGGTAGAGGCCCTGGAATCGGCCGGCATCGCCGTCGTCGAGCGCGTCTCCGCCGAGGTCGAGCCCCAGGAGTCCTTTGAGCGCTACCTGCGCACCAAGCACGAGAAGCTGGGCCACATTCTCGAATCCTCCCTGTAGCCGCCGATTGCCTTTTCGGCCCGAGAATCCAAGCGCCGCCATCCTGCCCGCCTCTGTCCGGCAGTCCGGGCGGCGGTTCGCAACCTGGCGGCCCCGGCTGCAAAGACCATGCAAGAGGACTAGAGTGAAATAGGCGGGATCGCTCAACCCAGGGGTTCAGGAACCGCGAGCTGGCCGCCGCTCCTCGATCGACCGGCAACTCCTGGACCTCTCTCAGCAGGAAGAAACACGCAAGATGAGGTAGAGAAGTGCCCGAGTACATTCAGTTTCCGCTCAAGACGCAGACGCCGCGGCCGCGCCGCCGCGCTCTCCTTCTACTTGTCGCCGTGGTTGCGGCTCTCGTCCTCGGCGGCCGGACCGCGCTCTCCTACTGGGTCGATCTGCTGTGGTTCCGATCGCTCGGCTACGGAGAGGTATTCTGGAAGACGCTGGGCCTGGAGTGGGGAGTCTTCGCCGGCTTCGCCGCCACCACGTTCCTGATTCTCTTCGGGGCATTCTCGGCTCTCAGGCGGGCGCATGCGGCCGATCTGCCCAGCGACCACACGATTTTTATCGCTGGAAACGAGATAAGACTCCCCGTCGCCTCCGCTCTGCGTCTGATCGCGGCCGGCATTTCGCTGGTCATTGCGCTGGGTACCGGGGCCGCGATGGAGGCGCAGTGGCCGACCCTGGCGCTCTTCTGGTATGCACCGCGCGCCGCGGCGGGCGTTGCCGACCCCATCTTTGGGCTGCCCCTGAACTTCTATCTCTTCACGCTGCCCGCCTGGCATCTCCTCATCGGCTGGCTGCTTACGCTTTCCGTGATAAATTGCGTCCTGGCCGTCATATTCATACTGATTACCGGCGGAAGCCGCGTTCTCGGCGGGCGCTTCCGCAGTGCCATCCAACTGCCCTGGCGCGGGCTTTCCATTGCGGTGGGGATACTTCTTTTCCTCCTGGCGCTGCATGTGTACGCCGGCCGCTTCGACCTCCTCTTCGAGCACCATACGATCTTCGATGGGGTCACCTACACGGATGCGCACGTCACCCTCACCGGCCTGCTTATTGTCTGTTGGGCACTGCTGCTGGGAGCGGCGATCGCGCTGGCCGGCGCCGCGTTCAAGGCGCGCGGCCGCTGGCTGATCGTGGCCGTCGTTCCGGCCGCGCTCTGCTACCTCGCAGTTGGCGTCGTCGGCTGGTACGTCACCAGCTTCCTGGTCAAGCCGAACGAACTGGTTCGCGAGCAGCCTTACATCGCCAACAACATCGAGATGACGCGCCGGGCATACGGGCTCGACCGGTTCTCGCAGCGCGAGTTCCCCGCCGAAACCACGGTGGGGGCGGCCGATCCGGCCGGCAATCAGCCCACGCTCCAGAACATCCGCCTGTGGGACGTGCAGGCGCTGAAGGATACGCTGCGCCAGATCCAGGAGATTCGCACCTACTACGACTTTCCCAGCATCGACATCGATCGCTACCAGATCGACGGCACGCTGCGCGAGGTGATGCTCGCCACCCGCGAACTGAACGTGGACAGACTTCCCGAGAGCAGCCGCAACTGGATCAACGAAAAGCTCATCTACACCCATGGCTACGGGATCACCATGAACCCCGTCAACGGCTTCACGGCGGAGGGATTGCCCACGCTGCTGCTCAGCAATATGCCCGTCCAGAGCGCTGCGCACGGCCTGAACGTCACCCGCCCCGAGATCTACTTCGGCGAGTTGACCAACACCGATGTCTATGTGAAGACCCGCCAGGAGGAGTTCAACTACCCCGAGGGCCAGGCCAACAACCTCGCATCCTACCAAGGCAGCGGCGGCATCGTGGTGGGCGGCTTGCCGCGCCGCATCCTGCTCGCATTCGACCGCGGCGACATCGCCAAGCTGCCCTTCAGCGACGATGTGAACGCGCAGAGCCGCTTGCTCATGCGCCGCAACGTGCGCGACCGCGTCGTGGCCCTGGTGCCGTTCCTCGTTTTCGATCAGGATCCCTACATTGTGGTGGGCGACGATGGCCGCCTCTCCTGGATCATGGATGCCTACACCTCATCGGACTCCTATCCCTACTCGACGCATAACCTCCTCGGCAGCCAGCCCATCAACTACATGCGCAACAGCGTCAAGGCGGTTGTCGACGCCTACGACGGAACCACAACTTTCTATGTCTTCGACAGCGAAGATCCGATCCTGGCCGCCTATCGCGGCATCTTCCCGGCGTTGTTCAAGGACGCCGCGGCGATGCCCGCCGGGTTGCGCAAGCACGTCCGCTATCCGGAGCTGCTGCTGAGCGTGCAGGCGGAGGTGTACGGCCTCTATCACATGACGAATCCCGAGGTCTTCTACAACCGCGAAGATCTGTGGACCGTCGCCACGGAGACTGGAACGGGCGAAGGCGGCGCGCAAGCCACCCAGGCGATGCAGCCCAACTTTGTGCTCATGAATCTGCCCGGCGAGGCGGGCCTGGAGTTTGTCGAGATTCTGCCCTTCACGCCTGCCAACCGCAACAACCTGATCGGCTGGATTGCCGGGCGCAGCGATGGCGCGCACTATGGCACCTCGGTGGTCTACGACTTTCCCAAGTCCAAACTGGTTGACGGGCCGCAGCAGATCGAGTCGCGCATCGATCAGAATGCGCAGCTTTCGGGACAACTGACCCTGTGGAATCAGCAGGGTTCGCACGTCCGCCGCGGCAGCCTGCTGGTCATTCCGTGCGGGCGCGCGCTGTTGTACGCGGAGCCGATTTACCTGCAGGCCGAGCGCAGTCCGATGCCGGAGCTGCGCCTGGTCGTGCTCGCGCTGCAAGACCGGCTGGCCTACGCGCCCACCTTCGAGGCCGCGCTGGGCTCTCTGTTTGGATCCGAAGCCTCTTCCCTGAGTTCCACGGAAGCGCCCCGGGCCGCGCCGGAAGCCGGGGCAACGCCCAAGCCCGCGGAGGACCTGAACGCGCTCATCTCCCAGGCTGGGAAGGACTTCTCGGAGTACCAGCGCCTCACGGCGGAAGGCAAGCTGGGCAACGCCGGTCAGAAGCTGGACGATCTGAAGCGAGTGCTCGACAAGCTGAACGCGCATCCGAAGTAGTCTTCCTCGGCCTCCGGACTGCCTCTTCCGGATATCTGCGACCTTCACGGGGCGCGCAAGGTCCGCCGCGCCCCAACCCTTCGGCTACTCTCGGGGCAACCTCACGCCGCATCCCCATCTTTGCAGTCAGGGGTGTATCGTCTGCGTCGCGACGCCGCGCCCGCGTTCCCGGCGAGCCGGTGCGTTGTGGCCGGTTGAGCCTCAAGTCGGTCCGCAGTCCAGTCCCAGCAGGTGGGACGTGAACTCGTTGCGAGGAGGAATTGTCCGCAAAAGTGTCCAACTTCTACCCACTTTTTGCGCAGAAGATTGCACGTCCGAATCACGAAATGCCCAATTTCCCAGGAATTACGCGAAAATCGTTCGGCATTCAGATTGCAATAGTGTTTAAGTACCAAACAGCCAGCGCTGTGGTGGCAGGCCTCGGCGGCACTGGGCTTGGGAAGGCGCCACCCGGACCCTGCGGATGTGGCGAGTTTGCGAAAGACCGCCTTCCACGGCCAGCGACGGCACTTCGAATTGGAGCGTATGCGTCAAAACTTGAAAAGGGCGGAAGACCGGCGGGGGAGGCAGCGCTTCATCCTGAATGCGCCCCTGATCGTGATCGTTGGAGAGCGCGAGATTCCGGCCTATACCCGGGACCTGAGCAATCGGGGAGTCTATTTTTACCTGGGCTCCGACGACATTGCCCTGGTCGATCGCGACTTTGATTTTACTCTCGAGTTGCCCCCGGAGATTACCCTTTCGACTTGTTGCCGGATTGAATGCCGGGGCCGGACGGTCCGCAAGGAGACTGCCCTGAGGAACTTGATGGGCGTAGCCGCGGAGATTCTCAATTATTCGATCGTCAAGGAGCCTGTTCCACGCGTCTAGAGCTTGCGCATGCCAAGAATGCGATGGTCGACCAGCCAGCTCTTCAGCACGTAAACGAGCTTGTTGTTGCTGCCGGGGTCGGTTGGCAGAAGGAAGAATCCCGGGTCGATAAGGTAGCGAATAGAGTTGTATACGATTCCCTCCATGACTTCGCCATCGAGGAACTGCAGGCGCATCCAGATGCCATGGACGATGGGCGCCCGGGTGTGAAAATTCAGGTGGTTGTGTTCCGAGTCTCCATCGAAGCTGTTTACATAGAAGACGGCCTTGACATCCTCGAATGAAACCTCCTCGACAGCATCGGAATCGAGGCGGCGAACGCGGATGGTCTCAAGCGCGCTCTGGGGAGCGTTGCCCAGCAGCTCTTCGATGGTGTCCGAAGCGGGCGAGTCCAGGTAGCCCTTGAGTGTCCCGTTGCCGAACCGGATCACAACCTTTTCCGACTTAGTCCCATTGCTGTCTTTCATCGATGGCCGAGCCTTTTCTCAGAATTCGAGCAGAACGCCGGACGGAAAAGCGGCGTTGTAAGAGCATGATGCTGGATAGATCGCAGTGAGGCCAATCCCAGTTTAGAGCCAGTTCTGTGCCTCGTTGGTAACCACCCCGACAGTACCAATACGCGGACAACCGGGGCAGGGGAAAACGTGGACGGGCCGGGAGCCCTCCTCAGCGCCGTCCAACTCCATCCGCCCCAGGGTAAACTGCCGGAAGCGTTTCCCGGCCGTTCTTGTGTTTTGGTCCAGGCCGGCGATTCAATTCCGCCCTCAATCGTTCCGGTCCCGAAGCAAGCCGCAAACTCCTCCGCTCCATCAACGGCCAGCCGCGAACCCCGTCATCCCTATTGTGCCCGGGCGAGGCTGCGCCGTTTCTGCGGCGGAGTAAGATTGTATTGCTTAATCTTGTACAACAGCGCCTTATAGCTGATCTGCAGATCGCTTGCCGCCGCCTTCCGGTTCCATCCGGTGCCCTCCAGGGTCTGCGCAATGGCGGCAGACTCAGCGCCGCCCTTCAGGTTCCGCACCAGATGTTTCAAGCCTCCCTCCCCGCCCGTGTCTTCCCCGTTGGGGCTGGGCGGGATCGAGCTTTGCTGCGGATTCAGTTCGTCGATGATTGCCTGCTCGTCGCCCAGGACCAAATAACGCTTGATCGTGTTCTCCAACTCGCGGAGATTGCCGGGCCACGAATAGCCAGTCAAGGCGTGCAGAAGCGCGGGCGAAACCGGCAGCGGATCGCACTCGTACTTGATCGCCACCTTGCGCATGAAATGCTTGGACAGGATCGGAATCTCATCCACGCGCTCGCGCAGCGGGGGCATCTTCACCGTAAAGCCATTCAGACGATAGTAGAGATCCTCGCGAAATGTCTTTTGCGCGATGGCCGCTTTGATGTCGAGGTTGGTGGCGGCAATCACGCGCACATCCACCTTGACGCTGGACCGGCTGCCCAGGCGTGAGAAGCTCCCGTCCTGAAGAACCTGCAATAGCTTGGCCTGCAATGCGTTCGGCATCTCCCCAATCTCGTCCAGCAGGATAGTGCCGCCGTTGCAGATCTCAAACTTCCCGGGCTTGGACTTGACCGCGCCGGTAAAGGCACCCTGCTCATAGCCAAAGAGTTCACTCTCCAGCAGATCCACGGGCATGGCCGCGCAATTCACCTTCAGGAAGGGGCGCTGGTTCCGGGCCGACAACTTGTGGATCAGCATGGCCGCTACTTCCTTGCCCGTGCCGCTCTCTCCAAGAATCAGTATGGGGATGTCGGCCCGGGCAACCAGGACGCATTGGGATTCGATCTCCCGCATGCGCTTGCTGCTTCTCACAAACGAGGTGTTCTCATCCAGGGGGATTTCCGTGACGTCGGCGTCGTCCGCCGACTTCAGCGCCTCCTTCAGGCACTGCTCCACGGCAAGGTCGATATCGCTCTTTCTGAATGGCTTCAGGATCACGTCCGTGGCGCCCATGCGAATCGCCACCATCATCTCCTGCAGTTCGGCGCAGCAGGAGAGCATGAGGATGGGGAGCTTCGGCTTCGAGGCCCGCATCTTCTTCAGCAGGCTGAGAGCGTTCTGCTCCGTATCGTCCATGCCAGTGTGCCAGTCCATCAGCAGCAGGTCGGGCGCGGGAGGCCCTTTCAGGCTCCGGATCAACTCCGCGGCCTCGGTAAACAGGCTCACGCTGAAGCGGTCCGCAAGTATGCCATGAATGTACTTCAGGATCGCAGGGTCTGCGTCGAGCACTGCCACGTGAGGGCGGCGCTTGGCTTCCTTCCTCGGCGCTCTGCGCAGCTTATTCGCCATCCCTGGTCTTTCATTTCCTGCAGAATGGGCTCGAAGGGGGGGGACAACTGGATTCTACCCCAAATGGGAAGCAATCTTCCACTCGAACATGGTAAATCATTTCGCAATTTGTGCAAAGATTTACACATTTGTGTGGCCGCCCGCATCTCCTTGGTTAACCCTTCCCAAAGTTCCCAGGCTAAGAATGTGAACCACTTGCACCCCATTCGGCATCTTGCGCCGAGCCGTCCTCTTGCCATGGAAGGCTCAAGCATGACTCGCTGCCCGATGAGAACCATGCGCCCGCGTGAACCCGCCTCAGCGTTCCGATCCCGCTTGGCGCGGTTGCGGAAACTGTTGAAGCGGCCGTGGCGGCGATCCGCACGGGAACTGCCGGACGGAATCCTGTCGAGGCAATGAGGGCGATGAGGTCCAGCGCGCCGTTCAGCGCTGGCCGGACAACATGCGATCGATCTGCTGGACGGCGCCGCGCAAAACCATCCCCGTATCGGGGTTTGGCCGGGCCTCCCCCGGCTTCGAGTTTGGCACCTCAATTGCGTACAGAAAATGGGCAACTTGCTCTCAATCAAGGAGAGAGAATGGCTCGCGCACGCGCAACCGAGTTTGTCGATATTCGCGATCTGCCTCCGATGAACGTGATCTTCGGACAATCGCCGACGATGGCGCTCGCTCGACAGAAGCTGGATAAGACTGCCGACTCCACTGTTCCCATCCTCTTGCAGGGCGAGAGCGGGACGGGCAAGGACATCATTGCCAAGTTGTTGCATGCGCGGTCCCGACGGTGGAAAGCTCCCTGGGTCAAGGTGACCTGCCCGGCCATTCCGCAAGCGCTCATCGAATCGGAGCTGTTCGGCTATGAAAGGGGAGCTTTCACCGGCGCGTATACCACCAAGCGCGGCCGTGTGGAGCTGGCTCACCTGGGAACCCTGTTTCTGGATGAGGTGGGCAGCCTGGACCTGTCGGTGCAGGCCAAGTTGTTGCAGGTCGTGCAGGATGGCACCTTCATGCGCGTGGGCGCGCAGGAGTCCAGGCGAGTCAATACCCGCATCGTCTGCGCAGCCAATGGGAACCTGCGCCAGCGGACCGAGGACGGCAGCTTCCGACTGGACTTGTTCTACCGCATCAACGCCGTGACCATCGACCTGCCGCCATTGCGCCAACGGACCGCGGATATCCCGGTCCTGGTCGATCACTTTCTGGAGCTGCATTCGAGAGGATATCGTGTCAGTCCCAAGCCGCTCTCGCGCGACATCCTACGCCTGATGAAGCGCTACAACTGGCCGGGAAACATCCGCCAATTGGAGAACATGATCAGCAGCTACGTCCTGATCGGCAGCGAGGAGGCCCTGGCGGCGGAGTTGGGCGCCTATACGCCGGCCAGCCTGATCCCCGAGATCGATCTGGCCCACCCCGTCTCGCTCAAGGAGATCACCAGGGCCGCCACGCGAGAGCTGGAGCGCGAGATCGTGATGAAGGTGCTGCAAGCCCATGGCCGGAGCCGCCTGAGAACAGCCAAGTGGCTCAATATCAGCTATAGATCGCTGCTCTATAAGCTGCAGGAAGCGAAGGCCTGCGAGCCGGAGGATGAGCCTTCGGTGGCTAACTGATCTCTGCGCATCGAAGAAAATGGGCCGCGGAACACCGTGCAGGCAGGGTGTTCCGCAGCCGGGCAGGAGCGGTCCATCGCCGGATCATGGTTTCTTCGGCGGTTGCCGCCAAGCAAGCGCTTGCGCCGTCCTCTGAAACCCCTTCCCAACAGACCCCCAGGCGGCCAACCGCTATTTCGACTGCGGCTGGGCCGGGGCTGCGGGGGCTGCCGGAGCTGCCGGAGCTGCCGGTTGCGCCGGGGTTGCAGGCGCTGGTGGCGCCGGAACGGCCGGGGCCGCTGGAGCTGCCGGTTTTGGCGCCGCTGGCGGGGCGGGCGCGGCGTTTGGAGCTGCCGGAGCCGCAGGCGCTGCCGAAGCGGGCGCGTTTGGCGCGGCGCCTGAACCTAGCGGCGTTGCAGGCGCGCCGGGCTGGGCCGGCGGTGGCGGCGTTCCCGGACCGCCGGGCATTGGATGAGCGCCCATCGGCGGATGCGGCCCAGGCATCATGCCGGGGCGCTGGGGCGGGGTCGGGGCGTCCGTCACGTCCAGCAGTTCTATATCGATGATGAGATCCGATCTGGCGGGAATCGCCGGATGATCGGGGCCGCGCGCCGGGATCGCCCGCTCACCTAGTCCCAACTGCCAGGGTATAAAGACGCGGCGCTTTCCGCCCACCTTCATGCCCTCAAACCCCAAATCCCATCCCAGAAGCGGACTGCCCTGTCCCATGATCAGCGTAGCTGGCTGAGGATCGCCCAGTTTGGGCTTGCCGTCGTCACCCAGAACGGGCTTCTTGTCCTTGTCCAGCAGCGGAGCGCGGTGGTCGTCGGTCGACTCGATCTTGTGGCCATCGTCCGCCGCCCACAAGGTGAAGTTGTATTTGAGGAGCTTCTTGGCTTCAGCCGGAGCTCCGGTGCCGATCTTGATCTCCTGGTAGCGCAGCGTAGCCGTATAGAGCATCTTCTTGACGGTCTTGACCGCTGGAATCCCGGGGGCGGGAACTCCGAAAGGCAGTTTGGCGGCTGTCGCGGCGGGCTGGGCAGTCGTACCGGTGGGCTTTCCCGGCGCAGCGGCGGGCTTTGCAGCCGCCGTGGCTGGTTTAGCGGCGGCGGTAGCCGGCTTGACGGCTGGCTTGGCGACGCTGGCCGTCGCCGGTTTGGCAGCTGTCGAGGCGGGCTTGGCCGTGGCCGGCTGGGCGCCAGCGCCCGCCGCTGGAGGAGCCGGGTTGGCAGGAGTTTGGGCGCTAACGACAGCGGCGCTGGCCGCCATCAACAGAATCAAAGCAGTATGTTTCATGGTTGAACTTGTCTCCGGCTTGGTTCTTCACCGAAGTGTATCAGGCGCCCCCGCTCCGTGGCATCCCGCCAGCATTCCCGCCAGCAGCGCCGTCCTTGGGGCTAGGTGCTCGACCAGGATCGATTCGTGGCCCGCGTGCGCGCCCTCGCCCACGGCGCCCATGCCGTCCAGCGTGGGAATGCTCAGCGCGGAGGTCAGGTTGCCGTCGGAGACGCCGCCGCTAGAGGCTTCCTCCAGCGCAAAGCCCAACTCAGCGGCCAGCGTCCTTGCCTGCCGGTAGAGCCGCACGGTCGCGCGGGTGCGCTCCATCGGCGGGCGGCAGACGCCGCCGGTCACGGCGAGCCGGCAGCGCTCATCGACGGGCTTCAGCTCGGCAAACTTGCTCTCCATGCGCTCGCCGTCCGCCTTTCGGGCGATGCGAACGTCCACCTCCGCCCAGGCCTGGGCGGGGATCACGTTGGTCCTGGAGCCGCCGCCGGCCAGGCCCACACTTACCGTCAAGCTGCGCTTGAGGTCCGTCCACCCGCTCACCGTTTCCACCACGCGGGCCAGCTCGCGAATCGCATTCGACCCCTTTTCAAAGTCCACGCCGGCGTGGGCTGCCACTCCCGCCACGTCGATGCGCCAGTTGCCGATTCCCTTGCGGGCGGTCTTGTACGCCAGGCCCTGCGCTGGCTCCAGCACGTAAACGGCGGCGCAACCGGCCGCCAGCCGCTCCGTGATGTGCCGCGAGACCGGGCTGCCCACCTCCTCGTCGCTGGTCAACAGCAGCACAATCTCCCTATCCAGCGCACCGGCTTCGGTGAGCATCTCTATGGCGGTGAAGGCCATAGCTACGCCGGCCTTCATGTCCAGAACGCCTGGCCCCCACAGCCGCCCTTCTGCCTGACGGCAGGGCATCGCCTTGAGCGTGCCCAGCGGCCAAACCGTATCCAGATGGCCGAGAAGAAGAATGCGGCGCTCCGCGCTTCGATCTTCTCCCGCGGCCTTGCCGGATTGAGGCGGCTTTGGCCCGAACCGGGCCTCCAGCACATCGCCAAACCCACGTTGGCGATGCAGCTTCATGCGCCCGCCCAACGCCTTGGCCTGAGCGGCGGCCAGCGCAACGCAGGCATCCACGGCGGCTTTGTCGTCGGAGGGCGACTCTGCCCGCACAAGTTTCCGTATGAAGTCAAGCAATGCAGGCTGCTTGCGCCGCGCTCCGGCCAGCAAAGCGCGCATGGAAATGGGGAGATCGGGAGCGGCGGGCATCGGTGATCCCCTTTCAGCGGATCGTCGAAAGCGCAGGGAGGAGCGATTCCTCGATTCTACGACGGTCAAAGCACTCCTTTGCTCCCGAAGAACAACCTTCCGGGTAGCCCGGATGGTGCAGAGTGTGGCTAAAATACCACAGGACGCGGGAGCCATCCTGCGTCTAATCTAGCTCTTGCGTTAGTTTTCCACAACCTGGAGAGCAAATTATTGGCCACTCCGGCGCACCTCGAACAGACCATTGCGGCGTCCATCGAGTTCGCGGGCGTCGGGCTTCACTCCGGCGCGCCGGTGAAGATGCGCATGCTGCCCGCGCCGGCCGGATCGGGCATCGTCTTCCGTCGCACCGACCTGGACAACTTTGAAATCCCCGCCATCGGCCGCTACGTGGCCAAGGTCAGCTACGCCACCAGCCTGATGCGCCAGGGCGTGCTCATCTCCACCACTGAACACCTGCTCTCCGCCCTCATCGGCATGGGCGTGGACAATGTGATCGTCGAAATCGACAACCTGGAACTGCCCATACTGGACGGCAGCGCGCTGCCCTATGTCGAGGCCTTCCACAACACCGGCATCCGGGTCCAGCGCCGCCGCCGCGAGACCGTCCGCGTGCTGCGCGCCGTGGAGGTGCGCGAGGGCGACAGGTTCATCGGCATCTATCCCGGCTCCGGCTACAGTATTGAATACACCATCGACTTTCCCGTTCCCGTGGGTCATCAGAGCGCCAGCGTGGATTTGGCGGCCGAGACCTACGGCGCGGCTATCGCCCCGGCGCGCACCTTTGGCTACAAGGCCAACGAGAAGCAGATGCGCGATATGGGCCTCATTCGCGGCGCCGGCCCGGAGAGCGTCATTATTCTGGGCGCCGGCGGCCCGGTGAACGGCCCGCTCCGCTTCCCCGACGAGTACGTGCGTCACAAGGTGCTGGATCTGATCGGCGATCTGGCCCTGGCCGGAAGGCGCATAGAGGGCCGCGTAGTAGCCGAGCGCGCCGGTCACGCCATGCACACCGCCCTGGTCTCCCGTTTGCTCAAGGACCGCTCGGCCTGGGAGCTGGCTCACATACCGGTGGAAACGGCGCCGGCGGAGGAAGCCAGCCCCGCAGCCCTGGCTGGCTACCGTCATTCCAGTCCCGCCTTGATGGGCGCATGAACCGGTGGTCAGTTGTAAGTGGTCAGTTGTCAGTAACCGGTGGTCAGCCTGGGAATCCTATGGCTCGCCTGGCTTGGCGGGACCGCTTCCTGCGAGGAAAGCCCGGCGGAAAAACATGAGTCCGCAATCCACAGCCGCTCTTTTCTTCCCCCGGCATGGGCCTGGTAGCCTCAATCCACGCGCAGCTTTCCTCCACTTCCGGTACCATACTTGAGGTACCTGTTCAACCATGAGCCTGAAAGCCAAGTTGGAAGCTGTCATCTACGCCGCGGAGGAGCCGGTCACTCTGGCCCAGCTGGCCGCGCACTTTGCCGCCGATGCCCTGGAATGGAAGGCGGAGCGGGAAGCCGCGTCTGCCGCGAACGCTGCCGAGACTGCGGACCAGACCTCGGGCCATACCGCGCCACCCAACGAAACTCTGTTCCTGTCGCCACCGCCCCCGGCTCACGAGCAGTTGATTTATATGGGATTGGATGAAGCGCTGGCCGTTGCGTTGCCGGCAGAGTCACCGGTTGCGCCTGCCGAGCCCGAAGCAGCGCCTTTCTCTGATGCGAGCCAAGAGGCCGGCGTAGAGCCGGTCGAGAGCCCTGCTGCCGATGCCGACGCCGAGCTGGAGGCCCGCAGACTCGCTCGGCTGCGCGACCGCGAGGTTCGCGCTGTCCTCCGCCAACTGCTGGACGAGCTCATCGCCAGCTATGCCTGCGATGATCACGGCGTTGAGATCCGCGAGATCGCCGGCGGCTTCCGCATGGCCACCAAGCCGGAGTGCCACGACTCAGTCCGTTCCTTTGTGAAGAGCCTCAAGCCGGCGCTCAGGCTCTCCCTGCCTGCACTGGAGACACTGGCCGTCATCGCCTACAAGCAGCCCGTCACCGCGCCTGAAGTGAACGAGATTCGCGGCGTAGATTCCTCCGCTGTCTTCGGTTCGCTGCTGGCCCGCAAGCTCATCGCCACCGCCGGCCGCAAACCGGTTATCGGCCGTCCCATCCTCTACAAGACCACCCGCGAGTTCCTGCTCCGCTTCGGCCTCAAGGACATCTCCGAGCTGCCCTCCATGGAGGAGTTCGAGAAGATGGCCGCTATCGAACTCGACGAGCCTGAACTGCTGTCGGGCTCGGAGCCGGCCTCCTCCGCAACCCCGGAATCGAATCTGGAACTGAGTCTCGTACTGGACGAAGCCGCCGGCGAAGAGCTTCCGGACAAATCCGCAAGGTCCGCGCCGGAAACTCCAGAACCTACCGCGACCGCCGTGACGGCGGCCGGCAATGAAACGCCAATCCCCGAAGAGGTCGCGCCTGCCGCGCCTCCGGCCACCGAGCAGGCAGAAACCGAGAATTCCCCAAATGGCGAAGAAGAAAACCAGCAAGCCCAATGACCTGAAACCCAAGTTTTCCGAACCCGAAGTAGCCGCCACGCCCGAAGCCGGGTTTCCCCAAGCCGCGATAGCAGACCCCATCGAAGACGAGACCGACGGAGAGGCCAAGGCCGCGATCGAACCTGAGATTGAGGCGCGGTCCGAGACCGAAATCGAAGCCGAAGACGGCCCCGAGCCGAAGTCCGAGCCGGGGCAAGCCGCAGAAGAGCCCGAAGCCGAGGGCTCCGAGCCGGAGTTCATTCCCGAGCCCCGTCCCCCCGCCAACCTCGAGCGTCTGCAAAAGATCCTCGCCAAGGCCGGCGTGGCCAGCCGCCGCAAGGCCGAGGAACTCATCGAGCAGGCCCGCGTCCAGGTCAATGGGACAGTGGTCACAGAGCCCGGCACCAAGGCCGACGCCGCCCGCGACCACATTCGCGTCGACGGCAAGCTTCTCCAGGGGCCGGAACGGCTGCGTTACTTCGTCCTCAACAAGCCCAGGGGCTTCGTCACCACCGTCAAGGACCCCGAGGGCCGCCCCACGGTGATGCAGTTCTTTGACAAGATGCGCGAGCGCCTCTACCCCGTCGGCCGCCTCGACTACATGACCGAAGGCCTGTTGCTGGTGACCAACGACGGCGAGCTGGCCAACCGGCTCACCCGCGCCGGCGCCGGCGTGGAGAAGACCTACCTGGTCAAGGTGGCCGGCCAGCCCAGCGAAGCCGAACTCGATCTGCTGCGCGGCGGCGTCTCCATCGAGCGTGGCAAGCCCGGTTCTCCCCCGGTCCGCACCGCGCCGGCCCGCGTTCGCCAGGTCCGCCAAGGCGACAATCCCTGGTACGAAGTGGTTCTCATCGAGGGCCGCAACCGCGAACTGCGCAAGATGTTCGAGCAGATCGGCCACTTCGTGGAGAAGATTCGCCGCGTCGGCTACGGCCCGCTGGTCCTCGATCAGGAGCCGGGAAGCCTGCGCGAACTCCGTCCGGACGAGCTCGCGGCTCTGCGCAAGGCCGCCGACGGCAAGCAGCGCACCCCCAAGGCAAAGGAACTCCGCCGCCGAAACGCAGCCGACGCCCAGTTGCCCACCGTCGCTCCCCGCGCCATCGGCCCGCGTCCAGCCAGGCCGTTCCCAGCCAAGTCCTTTGAGGAACGCCCCGCCGCCGGGCCCAAGGACTACCGCCCCAGGAAATCCTTTGCCGAGGGCAGCGATAAAGCTCGGCCTTCCGCTCCTCGGTCCGCCCGCCCATACGCCCGTCCCGCATGGCAGAAGGCCGGCCGGCCCACCCGCCCGCCGGCGCGCTTTGCCGCGGGTCCAATTGGCGAGAATCGTCCTCCGCAGGGCAAACGCTACGGAGACAGTCCTTCCAAGGGCAAAGCTTACGGCGTCAAGCCAGCCTGGTCGAAGCAGGCTTCACAAGACCGGCCATTCTCCAAGCGCCCACCCGCTCCCCGCCGCGGCGAGAGTGCATTTAAGGGTCCTGGTCCACGCCAGCCCTCCCGCCTCAACATCGAACCAGTTCAGCGCGAGGAGCGTTCCAGCCGGCCCGTCGCGCCCCGCGCGTACTCCAGCCGGCCCAAGCCGGGCCGTTCCAGTGCGGATCGGCCAGCCTCCAACCGTCCCGCTTCCAATCGCTCCTTCCGCGGCGAAGGCAGCCTTGCGCGCCCCTTCACCAGCAGCAGCGGCAAGCCCCGCGCAGGCGGTGCCCGCCCCAGCAGCAAGTCCGGGGTCCCCACGGACAGGTCGTCGTCCGTGGGGTGGAAGTCCGGGGTCCCCACGGGCAAGTCTTCGTCCGCAGGGCGGAAGTCTGGCTGGATGTCCAGCCTCGGCGGACCCGGCAGACCCACTTCCAGCTCACGCTCGAAGCCCAAACCCGGCAGCACCCAGTCCGGCTACCAGGGCAAACCCTCCGGACCCAGGCGGTCAGGCTCACCCGCCGGCAAGAAGCGATAATTCTAATCGTGGCCCCGGGAGAGCTCAAATCCGGCTTTGAACTGGGGCACATCGCCACCGAGTACTACAACGGTCCGCGTCAAGGCGTTGCGAATTTCAAGGGTCAGCCGCATTCCCGGGGCCCGGGGCCTGGATGAGAATGTCTGTGCCGAAGGTGTTTGCCGTGCGGGGCTCCTTGGTTTGACTGAGGCTTAGCCGACGATCGCCGTCAGATGGAGGACCTTCTCTCCCAGTTCTGGGTCTCCTTCGATCGTGATCTGTGCCCGAACTGAGTCGCGATCCATGCCCTTGGTGAACAGGCGCCATGCCAACTCCTGCGGTATCGTGACACGGGACGCGAAGCCGCCGGCCGCCTCTTTGACGAGAACCCATGCGGCCGGGGCTTTGGACAGGAACCATTGCCCACCGCAGTCGCCGGAGATCTCCACCAGGATGGTTGTTCCGGCGGGCGCATTCAGATCCCGGCAGGTGTGCGGAAGACCCCGCAGAAAGCAATCGAGGACGGGGTGATAGAACTCGGGGGTCATGAGGCCAACACGATTTGTAGCCAGCCGAATCTGCTGCTGATGGTGCCATCGCTCGGTCAGCTCGCGAGCCGTATCGAACCAGTTCAGCGACGTTTGTTCGCCAGCCCAGGTCACGGCGAAGACAGCCGGGGCGAAGGGGTCGAGCGACTCATGGAAGTCCGCGCTCTGCTCGCAGGCCACGCTCATCATGCCGGTCAGCACGGGAGGACTGAGCCGCCGGAAGACGGCCACTCCTTCGCGGTTCAGCCGATCGACCAATGCAACCAATTCTCCCGGCGAACGGACTTCGACGGCATCCAAGAAGCAGGCGTCCCGCGCCATGGAAAGCTTGCGAAGGGCCGTGTCGAGCAGGTGGGCTGCCACGTCGCGAACCTTCCACGACGGCGCGATCGTCTGAAGATCCCATTCGCTCGGTGTGAGCGAGCGCAGCAGACCTATCAACTCCGCGTCCACTTTGCGCAAGAGGTGAGCACACAGGATGGGATCGAGGCCGGCGGACTGGTTTCCCATTTCAGTTCTTCAGCATAGCAAGCCGCAGCGGGATGAAACAGCACTGCAATCAGCTGCGTTTTCTTCCGCCGGGCGCCCCTGTCCGTCCGGGGCCGGCGGGTTTGCCTTTGTAGCCGGATTTGGAGTTGCCGGGTTTGGGCTTGGAGCGTGCGTCGGCTACGGGCTTGCCGAAGCCTCCTTGACCCAGGCGACAAGTTGCTCCACCGTGAACCAGGGACTCAAAGAGAACGGCTTGCGCATCGGTTCGCCCCAAGAACAGGATTCCATTACTCTATGTTTTTTGTAAGACTTGAATCAATCCACTCGTGCCGCATCAACAGAAAACTTGAAGGATCTCCGGTCTATTGCTTCGGCGGTCCCGCCTTCTGCTGGCTGGCTTCGATCTGCTGCACAATATCCCGTTCCCTCCGGCCATCCTCGGGGCGGTTGAGCTTGTAGTAGATCGTGGCCAACTCAACGTGCGGATCAAGCCAGTTGGGGTCGGTTTTCTCCAGATCTTCCAGAGTCGCGGCGGCTTCGGCGTATCTGCCCGTCATGCCGTTCAGCTTCGCCATCTCGAAACGCGGCAGCGGAGCCGTGGGTTGAAGCTCCACTGCGAGTTCCAGGAGCGGTCTCGCGCTCTCGAAGTCCCGCTGGTTCAACCGAATCGTTCCCAGGTAGAGATTGGCGGTAAAATCTCTGGGATCCTGGCGCAGGGCGGCTTGAAAGGCCGTGGCCGCCGCCTCCGAATCTCCCAGTGCATCCCGAGCCTGTCCGGCCATGGTGTTGGCTCCGGGAAGCGAAGCATCCAGCTCGATCGCCGCGTCCAGATCGACGCGAGCCTCCCGGAACTCCCGCCGGCTCAGATGCGTCGATCCCGCGATGACGTAGGCGTCGGCGGAGTGTGTGGCGCGCGCCACCTTCTCCATGCGCGGAATCCCCTCGGTCTCCTTTCCGGACTGGATCAGGGCAAAGGCGAGGACGTACTCCAGGTCCATGTTGCTTTCGTGGCCCGGCTCGAGCGGGGCCAGCAATGCGGCGGCTTCAGCTTCCTTTCCCAGCTTGATGCAGGTATAGCCCAGCAGCACGGCCGCGGACAAGTCGAGAGGCCGGGCCGCATGGACCGCCTCGAACTCCGCATGAGCGTGAGCCAGGTCGCCCTTCTTGTAATAGGCCAGCGCCATCAGCGACGATTGCCTGACGCACATCGACGACCAGGGACACGCCAGTCCGCCGGTGGTGGTGGAGAATGCCACGGCCTCCAATCGCACCGTCAATATTCCCGAGTTCGTCAACCTTGGCCCGGAGGGCCTGGACCACATCGACACTCCGGCGATCGATTTCTACAGGGAGTTCGACGCGGCTCAGCAACTACAAGACGAGCGCAAGTTCGCCGATGCGGTTCCAGCCTGGAAGCTAGCGGCGGCGAAGGATCCGGACGACCCTCGGCCCTACAACAATCTGGGAGTGGCGTTGGCTGCGACCGGTAAGACCACCGAAGCGATCGAAGAATACAGGAAGTCCCTCTCGCTGAATAACGACAGTTCTCAGACCCACAACAATCTGGGCAGCGCGCTGGCCGAAGCCGGCAAGCTGGATGAGGCCCAGGCGGAGATCGAGAAGGCCATCGAGCTGAACCCCGACAACGGCTCGGCTCACATCAACATGGGTCATATCTTCGAGGTGATGGGCGGTCATCGCCCGGAGGCCATTGAGGAGTTGACCAAGGGCATTGAGCTGGCGCCCAAGTCCAGTGACGGCCATAACATCTACGGCGTCATCCTGGCGCGCATGGGCAAGCTGGACGAAGCCATCGCCGAACTGCAAACCGCCGTTGACCTGGCTCCGCAGTCCCCTGAATGCCGGTACAACCTGGGGCGGGCTCTGGCTGCGAGCAGCCGGTTTATCGAGGCTCTGCCCCAGTTTGAAGCTGCGGCCAATCTCTCCGGCGGGCAGGAGCCGGCTATCCTCCAGATGCTGGCGGCGATGTACTCCGAGACAGGGCAGTACCGGAAGGCGGTGGATACGGCGCAGTATGCGCTCGATCTGGCCATCCGCCAGCAGAACGATGCTCTGGCTGCGGAGCTGAGGGGAAATATCGCGCGCTACCAACGCCAGGCCCAGGCGGCGCCAGCCCCGGACGGCGGTCAAAGGCCGTAATTGCCCGCCAGGATGCGCCCGGTTCAGGACTCAGCGCGGCGCCGGTTCGGCTCCAACCCGGCATCCTTCGCCCGGAGCCCGGCATTCAGAACGTTGGCAGGCTGCGGAAAAACGCTTTGTTCTTGGAAGGGCACGACTTCAGTCGTGCCGTAAGTGCCTTAGAATCAACGCGGGCTTTAGCCCCTGAGGGACGCTTCCTGGGAGATTCGCTTTTTGTTCTTCCTCTTTCAGCAGCCCGCTAGAACTTCCAGACCAAGCCGCTGGAGATGCGGCCGAAGTTGTTGGGCAGGCCGGGGATCCGGTATGGGACCAACGTTACTGGTGTCTCGAGGGCGAAATAGGAGTACTGATAGCCGCCTTCCACACGGAGAGCGATGCGCCGTGCGAGCGGCGTATCCAGGCCGCCGCCGACCAGAGACGCAAAGGAGGCGGTCTGACCGATGGCATTGTTCGCCGCCCAGGTCTTGTTGGCGCCGCCGGTACCCATCAAAGCTTCCACAAAGACGGATCCTCTTCCCACGCGCCAGGTGTATTGCCCACCGCCCAGGATGAAGTACGGGTGCTGCGGCGCGCCCAGGTTGGTTCCCCGGTACGCTGTCACATCGATCTTGAAGCGCAGGTTGTGCCAGGACGGGAAGGCCAGGGCGGCATCCCATCCGTTCAGCGGATGGTGCGATCCGGTGACTCCATCCAGGGAGTTGGAGAGGAATGAATAGCCGCCGAAGAGCTGGTAGCGCGCTCGGGACTCCGATTGGGAGTGCAGTGCGGACGACAGGCACAGCAGTGCGATCAGCAAGAAGAGACGAAACGGCATTCAGGGCCTCAGGCTATGTATCGAGATCTCTTTTACGGCACGGATTCCCTTGCATTGTACCGCTCCTGCCGGGCATTGCAAGACCGGCACCGCATTCGCAGCCAGAATCCGGGCGATCCCGCCTGCTGCCTGCCGGTTGCCGGGGTTGAAGCCCGACAGGCCCTGAACACCCGTCTACGCACATGCTCTCCATCCCGGCCGCGGAATCATCTGGGGGACGAGCACGAATTAGGCCTTAGACCGCCTCCGGTTCTTCAACCTTGGACGCCCCGGGTCCAGCTCTCGGAACTTGGGACTCCGGCCAAGGTCAGGGTTGAATGCCGGCCGGGGCCAGCATGTTCAGCAACTGGCGCTGGGTGCGCATGTTGATGGCTTCGGCCACCAGCTTGCCTTCGCGGCTGAAGACGAAGGTCTTGGGAATGCCGCCGTCAATGTGCCGCCGCTTTTCAAATCGGCGCAATTCATCATCCAGCGGGCGGAGCGGCCTACCCCACGGCCGTCCCGTCACGATACTCTTGAAGGCAACGTGATCAGGGACGAGATTCAATTCGCGGCTCCGCTGTCTTCTCCGTCGGATAGCGCTCCGGCCGAGCCGGCACAAGCCGCCGAAAGACCCGCGGCGGAGTTAACGCCGTTCATGCGCCAGTGGACGGCGGCCAAGCGCGAGAATCCCGATGCGCTGCTGTTTTTCAGGATGGGGGATTTCTACGAGCTCTTCTACGACGATGCGGTGACGGTGAGCCGAGAGTTGCAGTTGACTCTGACGGCGCGCGACCGGGAACGGAACCAGCCCATGTGCGGGGTTCCCTATCACGCCGTGGAGAGCTACCTGGCGCGTCTCCTGCGCGAGGGCTACCGCATCGCCATCTGCGACCAGATGGAGGATCCCAAGCTCACCAAGAAGCTCGTCCGCCGCGAGGTGACGCGCGTCTTGACGCCGGGAACCGCTCTGGACTCCGCGCTGGCTCAGGAGCAGAACAACTTTCTCGCGGCTCTGTTCGAGAGCGGGCCGGATTGGCGTCCCGAAAGCATTCCGTCAGGGACTAAAGCCCGCGACAAATCCAGTGGACCGGGGTACGGGCTGAAGCCCGTATCCTCCACCGAAGCCGGCTCATCCGCGGAGGGCAAAGGCGCGAGGAAGAGCGTGTTGGTATGCGCTGTGGCGCTGCTGGACGTCTCTACGGGTGAGTTTCGGACGGCGGAGTTTACGGGCGCCACTGCGCGCCAGCAGGCGGTGGACGAGATTGTGAAAGCGGGTCCCAGCGAGGTGCTGCTGGCGGAGAGCGCCGAGCTGCCGGCGCAGCTTGATCGGGTTCCGGCACGCACGCGGGTTCCGGATTGGGTGTGGAGCAGGGAGTTTGCCGTGCCCCTGGTGGCCCGGCAACTGAATGTGCGCTCGCTGGAGGGGTTTGGGCTGGTCGGGCACGATGCGGCGGCGATTGCGGCCGGCGCGGTGCTGCACTATGTGCGCACCACGCAAAAGATCGAGGCCCTGCACATCGACAGCCTCAGATTCGAAGAGCACTCGACGGCGCTGGAACTGGACCAGGTGACGGTGCGCAACTTGGAACTTGTGGAACCGCTCTTCCTCGGCCAGGACAGCCGCGCCACGCTCTTCCACACGCTCGACGAATGCCGGACGCCGATGGGCAAGCGGCTGCTGCGGGCGACGATCCTGCGGCCCATGGTCGACGCCGCCGCGCTGGAAGCTCGCTACGAGGCGGTCGCGGAGGCCCATGGAGATCTGCTCAAGCGCGAGGAGATTCGGCGCGCCTTTGCGGGGATTCTGGATTTGGAACGGCTGCTGGCGCGCCTCAGCCTGGATTCGGCGGGTCCGCGGGATGTGCGCGCGCTGGCGGCCAGTCTGAGCAGGCTGCCGGGGCTGAAGACGGCGCTCGATGTTATGCGCGCGGCGCATTGGCGCGAGCTGGCCGCGCGGCTGGATACGCTCCAGGATGTGACCGCGCGCATTGAGGCGACGCTGGTCGAGGAGCCTCCGCTGACCCTGGTGGACGGAGGCGCGATCGCGGCCGGCGTAGATGCGGAGCTGGACGAGTTGCGAACGATTTCGACCACCGGAAGGCAGGCCATCGCAGCCATCGAGGAGCGCGAGCGCCAGCGGACCGGGATAGCTTCGCTGAAGGTCCGGTATAACTCGGTCTTCGGGTATTACATCGAGATAACCAAAGCTAACTTGTCCATGGCGCCGGCGGATTATGAGCGCAAGCAGACGCTGGTGAACGCCGAGCGCTTCACCACGCCGGAGCTGAAGGAGTATGAGCGCAAGATACTGACCGCGCACGACCGCTCCATTGAAATCGAAAAGCGCATCTTCGTCGAGTTGCGGCGTGCTGTGCTCGCGGAGGTGGGCCGGATTCGGCGGAGTTGCGCCGCCGTGGCCGAGGCCGACCTGCTGGCCAGCTTCGCTCATCTCGCCGCGCTCAGGCGCTATGCGCGCCCAACGATCGTCGAGGAGCCGGTGATCGAGGCTGTGGCGGGGCGGCATCCGGTGATCGAGCAGTGGATGGAGGAAACGCGCGAGGGGCGGTTCATCGCCAACGATATCTACCTGAATGCGGCGGGAGACGGGCCGAGTCTGCTGCTCATAACCGGGCCTAACATGGGCGGCAAGAGCACTTATCTGCGCCAGGCGGCGATTTTGGTGCTGATGGCGCAGATGGGCAGCTTCGTTCCGGCGGAGAGTCTGCGCTTCGGGCTGGTGGACCGCATCTATACGCGCATCGGGGCCAGCGACAACGTGGCGCGCGGCCGCTCGACCTTCATGGTGGAGATGACGGAGACGGCCACCATCCTGAATACGGCGACAAACAGGTCGCTGATCCTGCTGGACGAGATGGGGCGCGGCACGGCGACCTTCGACGGGTTATCGCTGGCCTGGGCCACGGTCGAGTATCTGCACGCGGAGACCGGGGCGCGCACGCTCTTTGCCACCCACTATCATGAGCTGGCCATGCTGGCCGAAAAGCTGCCGCGCGTGCGCAATCTGCGCGTGGGCGTGAAAGAAGCGGCGGGCGGGATCGTCTTTCTGCATAACATTGAGCCGGGCGCGGCCAGCAAGAGTTATGGCATTGAAGTGGCGCGGCTGGCGGGGTTGCCCGCGGCAGTGATCGAGCGCGCCAAGCGGGTGCTGCGCCAGCATGAGAAACAGGAGCGGCAGAACGTGCAGGTGGAGACGGCCGAGCCGGTGCAGCTTACAATCTTTACGCCGCTTTCGCAGCGGATCGTGGATCGCATTGAAGCTGTGGACGTGAACTCGCTGACGCCGCTCCAGGCCTTGAATCTGCTGGAGGAATTGCAGCAGGAGTTGAAAGAAGTCAAAGAATAGCATTTTGGAATTTGATTTCTTGGGAGAATCAGCGTCGCATCGAGGATCGACGCCACACGGTCACTTTGAAAGGATGTGAGTAAGATGAAATACCCAACAAATCGGAATGAACTGACATTTCATAGGTCAAATAGAGTACTTATCATTTTATTTAGTACTTGGATTATATTTATAATCATGATCGCAGTGTTCCATGGGATAATATCCAGATCAGGATTCCTGACAGTCGTTATTTTGGATTGTGGATTACCACTCATTTTTCTTGGGGTGGTAGCTGCGTCTGTTCTCAAAATGATCGCATATATGCGATTGACTGGGAAATATCCCTATTATTTCCTATTCAGTAGGTCGAGAATGTCAGCACAGTCCGTAGGTGAAAAAGGAGATGATTGCGCTCCGCAAAAGCCGATGTAGCTGAGTCTCGGCGAGTGGTCCACGCTTGATCTGCAATTTTGTCGTACTGAAATGGCCCCACAATGAATGCAGGCTTGAGACCGTGAAAGAATGGTGGCACTCATTGGGAGCTGGAGGAGAGTTTCGAGAGGATCAAAGGAGCCGCGGTGAAAACAACCTTGCGTCAGGCGGCCGGAAGCCTGCTGGTAGTTGGCCTCGGCGGCACAGAGCTTACGAATCTGGAGCGCGCGTGGCTCAAGCTCGTCAGGCCGGCGGGGATCATTCTCTTCCGGCGCAACATTGAAGACGCGCGGCAGACGCGGGCGCTGCTCGGCGAGGCGACGGCACTGTGCGCGGCGCACAGCTTTCGCTGTGTGGACGTGGAAGGGGGGACGGTGGACCGGCTGCGCGACGCGCTGGCGCCCATGCCCCCCGCGCAGGCTGTGGCGCTGGCGGCGCGGTCTCGCGGTCGGGATGTGTGGTCTCCCACCCTTTCGCAAAGGACGCGAAAGGATGGGGCACCCACCTGCTCTCCCAGGTCTAAAGGGCGGGACGTGGGGCACTTAGATGGGCTGGCGCGCGAACAAGGCGAACTGATTGCGCGCGGGGTAAAGGCCTTCGGGTTCAATACGACGCTGGCGCCGGTGCTGGACCTGGCGCTGCCCGGCTCGGCCGCGGTGCTGGGCACGCGGGCCGCGGCGGCGACGGCGGCGGGAGTGGTGGAGTATGCGCGCCCGTTTCTGGCTGGGCTGTCCAGGCACGGCGTGGCGGGCTGCGGTAAGCATTTTCCTGGCCTGGGCGGCGGCGCGCTCGATTCGCATCTGGAGACTCCGGCTATCCTTCGCAGCCCCAACGATCTTTGGCGAGAGGATCTGGCGCCCTATCGCGAGCTGCGCAGCGAGCTGCCGATGGTGATGGTGAGCCACGCCGCCTATCCCCGTACGCCTGGCAAGGACCGGCCCGCGAGCGTATCTCCTTACTGGATTGCGACGGTCCTGCGCAAGCGGATCGGCTATCGGGGGATTGTCTTCAGCGACGATCTGGAGATGGGCGGCATTCTGAGGTTCATGCCCATCGAAGAGGCAGCGGTTGCGGCCATCCGGGCGGGGATGGATCTGCTGGAGATTTGCCACAGTCCGGAGTTGATTCTGAGAGCTTACGCGGCGCTGGTTGCCGAGAGCGAGCGTTCGGCTGCCTTCGGTAAACTGCTGCTGGCGCGGGCAGAACAAACGGCACGGCAACGAGCGAAGCTGTTTGCGGGCGGAGTTTCCCATGCGCTCTCGGCGCGGAAGTTCGAGGCGCTGCGAGGGCGGATTCTGCGCTTCGGCGAGACGATTGAAAAGGCGCAGCCCGCCTTGGAGGCCCGGCCCTCATGAGCCCGAAGACCATGACCGTGGCCGGCATCATGAGCGGAACCTCCGCCGACGGAATCGATGTGGCCGTGGTGCGCATCGCCGCGCGCGCGGCGCGGGTCGGCCCAACGCGGCCCAAGCTCACATTGCTGGCGCACGAGGGCCTCGCCTTTCCGGCTGCGCTGCGGCGGGCGGTGCTGGCGGCGATGAATGCGGCCTCGACCTCGACGGCCGAGCTGGCGCGGCTCAACTGGCGGCTGGGGCTGGCCTATGCCGAGGCGGTGAGCGAGACGGTGAAGCGGCACAAGGTGAAGCTGGACCTGGT
>Ga0326728_10003192_pt1 | contig 51786 bp, 48 predicted proteins | sample MB3enrmetagenome_FD_207602 | JGI IMG/M metagenome (GOLD analysis project Ga0326728, IMG submission 207602) | Lab enriched peat soil microbial communities from McLean, Ithaca, NY, United States - MB31MN | ecosystem: Environmental > Terrestrial > Soil > Wetlands > Peat | place: USA: New York... | reverse complement strand
ACGCTGATCTTCCGTGATCGACAACGCTGGGATGGGACGTCCCGTTCGCATCTCGATACCCCTTTGTACATGAGATGCGAATGAAGCGCGTAATTATGTCTAGTACCTTAGAGACACCACACTAGCAGTTCCACGCAACTTGCATTGGTCAGCTTGCCGGCGAGGCGTACCAGTACCTCGTTCCTAAGACTTATGTTTTCCACTTTGAGGGCTGGCGGCTCCACCACGGATACTTTGGCAGCCATAAAAATCTCCACGCACACCGGTGCTACCCGGCAGTTAATTCACCACAGCCGACATCAAGTCTGCCCACGACTCCACCTTGCCGTTGAGAATGAGCTTGTCGGCGGGAATCTCGACTTCGGGCAGATCTTCCGCTTCTGGGGCGGAGGCCTTCCCCGCGCTGCCATCCCACCCACCGGCAGAGCCCATCAAGGTCCCGGTGATACGCGGCAAAGGAGGCAACGGCCGATAACAAGGTACGCTCGTGGTGGATACGATTACTCCATCGGGACATGCCAGGGCACAGGCACCGCATTCCGTACAGGTCTCGGCATCGATGTGAACCCGGTGCCCTCCCTTGGCTGGTCCATCCTCCAGGTGGATACAATCAAAGGGGCATGCGGCAATACACGCCGTCTCGGTTCCACGGCATCCGCGAGTAATTTTGTAGGACATACACCCTCCTCGCACCTTCTCTGCGCCAAGCCAACTGGTTTCGAGCAACTCAACCACACGATAGGCAAATCGATGTCCAGAACGGATCTCCGGGGAGGGCGGCGAGAAATGATTGAATAGAGGCAGGTTGCTCGACGGGCGGCGAGTCGGCACCGGCCCTGCAGAAGGATCGGATGCCGATATAGCGTCACGGCGTGACGAAGCGATCGAAAGCTCGTCACCGGAGCAGGAGGGAATTGTTTCCGAACCTCTTCACCGCAGAGGACCCAAAGGACGCAAGGGAGATTCTAGGACTTAGGGATTCGGATTTGGAATTTCGTTCTTACCACAACCAGCCGCGCGCGAAATTGCTAGGTGGCCGCTAAATCCGAATTCCGAAATCCAAAATCCCAAATTTCCTCTGCGTCCTTTGCGTCCTCTGCGGTGAAAGGGTTTCAGAGTTGAGCGCAGATGGCCTTGGTTTCGGTGTACATCTCCAGCGCGTCAGTGGTCAGTGGCCAGTGGCCAGAAGGAAAAGAGGCTGAGCGCCGGTCCCGTTCTGCTGACCACTGACCACTGCTGCTAAGGTTGTAGACGGTTGCTGCTTTGGCGCGCCAGCATCCATCCCGGGTACTCGGGCGGAAGGGCGCTCACCTCATCGAGCTGCTTGATCTCGTCGGCGGTGAGTTTAACCTCTACCGCGGCGAGGTTGTCCTTGAGCTGATCGGGACGTTTAGCCCCGATGATGACGGAAGTGACGACGGGCTTCGTGAGCAGCCACGCCAGGGAAATGCGGGCGGCACTGCAGCCGTGGGCTTTGGCTATCGGAGCTATGGCGTCGAGAACTTTCCAGGTCCTTTCCTTATCTACCAGGGGAAAGTCGAACGAGGCGCGGCGCGAGCCTTCCGGCTTTTGGTTTTCGCGGCTGAACTTGCCGGAAAGCAGGCCGCCGGCGAGCGGGCTCCAAACCAGCAACCCGATCTTCTCGGCTTCCATGAGGGGAACGAGTTCACGTTCCAAATCGCGGCTGACAATGGAGTAGTAGGCCTGCAGCGTGTCGAAGCGGGCGAGGTCCTTGGCCTCCGAGACGCCCAATGATCTTGCCAGCCGCCAAGCCTGCCAGTTGGAGCACCCAATGTAGCGGACCTTCCCCTGGCGGATCAGGCTGTCGAGGGCGCCCAGGGTTTCTTCCAGAGGGGTAATGGCGTCGTTGCCGTGGATCTGGTAGAGATCGATATGGTCGGTCTGCAGACGGCGCAGGCTGGCTTCCACCGCATCCATAATGTGTCCGCGTGAGGCGCCCACGTCGTTCCGGCCGGGACCGACGCGGCCATAGACTTTGGTGGCAAGAACGACGTCTGTGCGGGCGATGCTCAGATTCTTGAGAGACTGGCCCAGTGTCTTTTCGCTTTCGCCTTCCGAGTAGACGTCTGCCGTGTCGATGAAGTTGATGCCGGCATCGATAGAAGCTTTGATCAGTTCGTCAGCTCCCGCCTGGTCAACCGTGCCGATAGTCCTCCAGAAACCACTGCCGCCATTGAAGGTCATAGTTCCGAGGCAGAGGGTTGACACAAGCAGGCCGGTGTTGCCGAGGGTCTTATATTCCATATTCTTCCTTTTCGTGAAAACAGTTCTACTGCCTGAGCCTTGTATGTAATCGCCACTCGAGAGCTGGTGGCGTTGCCAGGGATAAAAACACGATACAACGATACGACCGGGCACAGGAAGAGCACCCGACCCAGGGGCGGCCAGCGCTACGTCTTCGGCGGAACCGCGCGCCCGAAATAATGAGGAAATTATCACCCTGGCACTAAAGTTGCTGGTTAAAGCGCCGATGTGACTAAACGTGAGGGAATTACCCGGGGCCAGGCTGTGCAGAATTAAGAGCTCCTAACCTTGCAGAGGCGAACATGGAGTATTTAGAACCCAAACCGCAGCCGGCGATAGATGAAAGTGGGATTTTTCCTTCCGAACCGATGGCCTGGGCGCGCGCCAATGAGCGACGCAGCTCTCGCCTGCTGTTGTCTGTTCGCATTGTGGTCTCCGGCACCAACCCGGAGAATGGCAAGGATTTCGAGGCGGCCGGCAAAACCCTCGTGGTGAACAAACACGGCGCGTTGATCCAAACCATGGGCGGCTTAAAGCGAGGAATGGCGATTTTTGTGACTGTGCCTTCCCGAGACCAATCCGCGTGGGCGCACATCGTCTGGGCCAATCCGGCTGATGAAGGCAGGTACGGAATCGAATTTGAGACCCCGCAGAATGTATGGGGAGTACATTTTCCGCCCGATAACGGAGTGCATCTTTCGCCCGAGATCACAGACCCGATAACGCCGGACGAAACACGATCTACTACGGAACGCCCCTGCTGACCCGCAGCGAAGTTCTCAGTTCTCGGTTCTCAGTTCCCCGCTGAAAACCCGGAACCACTGAGAACTGGGAAGTTTGGTTATCGATTACTCCCCAACTCCCACCCTGTTCGTTTATCGTATGCGCGAGTATATTTTGGCGAAACCATGCTCCCCGCTCTGGGGAAGCTGAAGGAGCTAGGCTATGTACGCACAACTCGCCCGTAGAGGGTTTTTCTGGACCGTCGGGCTGGGGGCCATCGCGGTATTGTTTTCCAAACTGGGTGGGGGAACTACTCGAACCCAGGACGCCGGTCCGGGCGGAGCTGCCTCCGGCAAGTTCCCTGCGGTCAAGGCGATCGGTTTCGACACATTTGGTACGGTGGTGGACTGGCGCGGTTCCCTTGCGGAAGAGAGCGCGGCCTGGGGCAAAACCAAGGGCATCCGGAATGTGGATTGGTTCCGCTTTGCCGACCGGTGGCGTGACCACTACCGGCCGAATATGGACAAGGTCCGCAAAGGGGAGTTTCCCTGGAAGACGGTCGACGAGATGAACCGCATGGCCCTGGATGAAGTGCTTAGGGAGTTCGGAATCACCCGCATCACCGAAGAAGAAAAGGACCGGTGGAACCTGGCCTGGCACCGGCTGAAACCTTGGCCCGATTCCGTCCCCGGGCTCGCCCGCCTCAAGAAGAAATACCTGATCAGCCCCTGTTCCAACGGCGACGTGGGGCTGCTTACCCGATTGAGCAAGCATTCGGGATTGCCGTGGGATTGGATCTTCGGCGCCGATCTGGCCAAACACTATAAACCGGATCCGGAAGTTTACCTGACAGTGGTTCACCTGCTTAGCCTAAAACCGGAAGAATTCATGATGGCAGCGGCACATACGTACGACCTCGACGCCGCCCGCAAGTTGGGGTTGCGCACCGGTTTTATTTACCGGCCAAACGAGTACGACAGCGTGGACAAAGCCGATAAAGCAAAACCTGGAGACTATGACGTTGTCTGCAACAGTATTACAGAGCTGGCCTCGCAGCTCGGAACGTAATTTCACCACAAAGGACACAACGGACACGACGGAGGAGTAAGCACAAGGGGAGAAGGGTCAAATCTTTTCTGCGTACCTCCGCGTCCTTTGCGGTGAAAAGGTTTGTTCCTTAGTGTCCTTAGTATCCTTTGTGGTTAAGTCCTGGAGGTTTTCATGCCGGGTAAGCAGTTTCGCATCGCCGTCCTTGCGGGAGACGGTATCGGTCGCGAAGTGATAATGCCGACCATCTCGGTTCTTGAACAGGTCACGCGAAAGATTGGCGGGTTCGCCCTGTGCTTTGAGGATCTGCCGGCCGGCGCCGCGCACTATACCGCCACGGGAGAGGCGATGCCGGCCCGCACCCTGGCGTCGGCCAAGGCGGCTGACGCGATTCTGCTGGGTGCGATGGGTGATCCCACGATTCGCTACCCCGACGGCACGGAAATCGCCCCTCAGTTGCAGCTCAGGTTCGACCTCGGCCTCTACGCCGGGGTACGCCCGGTTCGTGCCCTCCCCAACGTACCCTCTCCCCTCAGGGATCCCCGCGCCGCTACTCTGGACTTCGTGCTGGTTCGCGAATCGACGGAAGGCCTGTTTGCTTCGCGCGGCAAAGGCGTCGTCGAGAATGATGCCGTGGCGCGCGAAACCCTGGTGATTACCCGCAAGGTTAGCGAGCGGCTGTTCGATTTTGCGTTCCAGTTGGCGCGCCGCCGTAAGCAACAGGGCAGGCCCGGAATTGTAACCTGCGTCGACAAGGCGAACGTGTTTTCCGCCTTTGCCTTCTTTCGCCGGATGTTCCAGGAGTGCGCAGTCCGGTACCCCGATATCGAGGCGCGCTGCGCCTACGTGGACGCCACCGCGCTCGATATGGTGCGCAAACCCTGGAGCTTAGACGTTCTGGTCACGGAGAACATGTTCGGCGACATCTTGTCTGATCTTGGCGCCGGGTTGATCGGCGGCATGGGAGTGGCTCCTTCGGCTGACATCGGAGATGAGCACGCCGTTTTCCAGCCGTGCCACGGCAGCGCCCCCGACATTGTTGGAACCGGCACGGCGAATCCCACCGCGACTTTTCTTTCAGGAGCGATGATGCTGGAATGGTTGGCCCTCCGGCACGGCATGCCAGCCTGCAACGAAGCAGCGCACCGGCTGCGCCAGGCGGTAGACGATGCCTTCGCAGGCGGCAAGCTGGCTACGGCCGAGTTCGGCGGCAGCGCCAGCACCCAACAGGTCACCGAAGCGGTACTTGCCAATCTGAAATGAGGTCGGAACCCCTTCACCGCAGAGGACGCGGAGGACGCAGAGGAGAATTGGGGCTTTTGGATTTCGGAATTCAGACTTAGCCAGTACCTAGCAATTTCGTGGGCGGCTGCTTGTGGTAGAAACGAAATCCCGAATTCGAATTCCTAAATCCTGAATTCCTCTGCGTCCCCTGCGTCCTCTGCGGTGAATAGGGCCTCGACTTTGCCCCTTACACTGCCTGCCCGGCACACCACCCCGAAGCCCATGCCCATTGCAGATTGAAGCCGCCGAGGTGTCCGGTAACATCGACGGCTTCCCCAATGAAGTACAGGCCGGGCACCTTGCGCGCCTCCATGGTTTTGGCAGAGAGCCCGTCCGTGTCAATGCCTCCAGCGGTAACCTCGGCCTTCTCGAAGCCTTCCGTGCCGGCCGGAACCACTTCCCAGTTATGCAGGCGCCGTTCCAGATCGGCAATCGCCTGATTGCTCCATCCCGAGGGCGGGTAGATTTCCAGCCAGCGATCGGCGAGGCGATTCGGCAGACAGTTGTGAAATGCAGCCCGCAGCGCCGCGGCGTCCCGGCGGGCGCCGGGTTGAAGCAGAGGCGCAGTTATCTCCAGGCCAGGTGCGAGGTCAATTCTGACCGCTTCGTTTCCGTCCCAATACGAGGAAATTTGTAGAATTGCCGGACCGCTAAGACCACGGTGGGTGATCAGCATTTTTTCCCTGAATTGGCGGCGTCCAATACCGGCTACCACTTCGGCCGAAACTCCGGTCAGATCGCAATAGCGGCGCCGGTCCGGGGCACTGAACAGGAGCGGAACCAGTGCCGGACGGCATTCCCGGACCTCCAGGCCAAACTGGCGAGCCAGGCTATAGGCCAATCCGGTCGCACCTATCTTGGGAATAGATAAGCCTCCTGTAGCTACCACCAGGGCCGGCGCGCAGAACTCGTGCTCCGCCGTGCGCAGCAGGAAATGTTCCGGACGCGAGACTTCACGGACCATGGTCTTGGTAAAAATCTGAACCGCTACGGTGCGGCACTCCGCTTCTAGCATGGAGACAATTTGCTTCGCGGAGCCGTCACAGAAGAGCTGGCCGAGAGTTTTCTCGCGGTAGGCAATGCCGTACTTCTCGACCAGGGCAAGGAAATCGGCTGGCGTATACCTGGCCAGCGCCGATTTTGCAAAATGCGGATTCGCCGAGAGGAAGTGGTCGGGCCGGCAGTGCAGGTTGGTGAAGTTGCATCGTCCTCCGCCGGAGATGAGGATCTTGCGGCCAATGCGGTCGCCGCTTTCCAGCAGGGCGACACGCCGGCCCCGCTTCCCGGCCTCGATTGCCGCCATCAGGCCGGCCGCGCCTGCACCTAAAATGATCACATCGAAAGTGTGGTTCACGGGAAAGAGAGTTTATTCCGGACTTCGCGTCCCTGCTATAGATAGGATTTAACGCCGGCTACACGCATTGTACCCATGGCTGGGTCTTCCGCAGCTCCGAGGAAACACCCAACACAGAACCGCAGAGCCGCAGAGTCAGACAGGGAAAACTAATCCCAAATTCTGGTTTCTCTGCGCTTCTGCGTCTCTGCGTTGGGTTTTGGTTTCAAAAGCCACAAGCAACACGCCGCCAGTGTGCGGCCTGTGGCTTGTCGCTTGCTGCGCATGGCTGGGTTCAGGGCTGTTCGCGTGTCTCGCCGATTTCCGCTATGGTTTGTTCTTCTTGTCGCTGTATTCCAAACGAGACGCGCAGGAGGCGGACCCTTTGTTTGCGGGCAGATACTAGGGCCAAAGCCGTTTCCTTATCGGCCAGGCTGCCGATCCATTCCCAGCCGGGATTCGCGCGCACCCAGACTTCGTATTGTTCCCACTCGAGCATGAAGTACTCCCGTTATGCCGTAACTTATGACGGCAAGACCGCTTGCGCGGTCCAAGGCGCAACCCGGGCCTTTAGTATTTGGCCCTAAGCAGATGTTGATGCATTTAACTGGCCAAATCCAATATGGGGAAAGCCTAAGAGTCGGATTTTTCAGAATTAATCGGACCTTTCAGAATCGGCCACTGACCACCGGCGACTGCTTTCCTCAGATCCCAGCAACACATGCGGAGAGGCGCAAGCTGGCGGTTTCCGTATCGCCGGTGATGCACTTCAAGGTCGCAGTACGCACATACTCATCCAATTGCCCGGCTTGCCGTTTCTTGACAAGTTCCTCCAGAGGACCCCACTTGGCGCCCTTGGCGCCGTTTTTGACAATGGCTTCATAGGCATTGAGGGCGCTTTCAATACCCGCCCGGTTGATGGCAAAGTCGTCCTGGTCGGCTTCATCGCGGACCTTGGTAGCCTCCTGGGGATGCTCGATCAAATAAGCCATGCTGCCGGCCAACTGCTGTGCAATCAGCTCCTTAGAATAGCGGTATTGCGACATCTCTCCGCTCAGCAAAGGTTTCAGCAATTCATCGCAAACCGGAACCGTAATATCGGGAATCTCGATGATCCAGGTGGTCAGCCATTTGCGGTCAGCCGAGGCTTCCGGCCCCAGCGGGTCCCGCTCCAGCTTTCTGGTCAGGGTCAGCGCTTTATGACGTTCGTCCGGCGTCGAGGGCTGCTGCCGGTCCTGTCCCCAGAGCATCGTTGCGCACAACAAGCCTACTGCCATCGCCACCACTTTCCGTGGCTTCATTCCAACCCTCCTCTTGGCTGCCCGCGCCAGTTTTTCATGCCGGCCGGCGGTGGCTCCCCTGATGTGGAACATACCATGCCACGCACCCTTATGTCCCGCACATGAGCTGCCACGCAAATCCGGGGGCACGCTAGAATACATCCAAGCCCTGGTTGAGTGTGATGCACGCTCTTTCCGGAATGGCTCTAAGGCATTGGCAGTTTACTCATGCTTTTTGATGAGAGTTACGATGTGGCGGTGGTAGGCGCGGGCCACGCCGGGTGCGAGGCCGCCATGGCGGCGGCACGCATGGGCCTGAAAACCGCCCTTTTCACGCTCAATCTGGACCTGATCGCGCAAATGTCCTGCAATCCCGCCGTGGGGGGCATTGCCAAGGGCCACCTGGTGCGGGAGGTGGACGCGCTGGGCGGCATCATGGGTGAGGTCACGGATGCCGTCGGCATTCAGTTCCGGCTGCTGAACACCTCGCGCGGACCGGCAGTCTGGTCGCCGCGGGCACAGTGTGATAAGCAGCAGTACCGGCTCAAGATGCGTCAGGTACTGGAGTCCGAGCCCAATCTGCGCATCAAGCAGGCGGAGGTCGCCGACCTGATCCTCGATTCTCAGCCCTCCGGTGAAAGCCCTCCCGAACTGGAACAGAGGGATGACCGCCGCCTGGGCCACGCTTCGCGGGAACGGCGCACTTGCCAGGGAATTGTCTTGCGCGACGGCCGCCGTATCGGCGCCGGAGCCGTGGTCATCACCACCGGCACCTTCCTGAACGGGCTGATTCACATCGGGGAACAGCAGTATCCGGCCGGCCGCAGCGGGGAGCCGCCGTCCGTTTTATTGGGCGAGAATCTGAAACGGCTCGGGCTGCGCGGCTGCCGCCTCAAGACCGGCACCCCGCCGCGGCTGGACGGACGCACCATCGATTGGTCCCGCTTTCAGGTTCAACCGGGCGACCCGGACCCGATGCCCTTCAGTTTTCGCAGCCGCCGCGTGACCCACGCCGATTCGCAAGTCCCGTGCTACATTGCCTTCACCACCGCCGAAACCCAGCGCGTGATCCGGGAAAACGTTCACCGCTCGCCCATGTACAGCGGCCAGATTAAAAGTATCGGACCACGATATTGTCCCAGCATCGAAGATAAGATCGTCAAGTTCCCGCATCACGAAAGCCACCAGCTTTTTCTCGAGCCCGAAGGGCTGATGACGCACGAAACTTATGTCAACGGCATGAGCACCTCGCTGCCCTTCGATGTGCAGCTCCGCATGGTGCGGTCGGTTCCCGGACTGGAGCGGGCCGAGATGCTGCGTCCCGGCTACGCCATTGAGTACGACGCGATTGATCCCACCGAGCTGGAACGCACGCTGGAGGTGAAGGCGGTGGCCCGCCTGTTCCTGGCCGGCCAGATCAATGGAACCAGCGGTTATGAAGAAGCGGCCTGCCAGGGAATTATGGCCGGCATCAACGCCGCGCAAGCCGTGAAGCGGCAGCCCTCGCTGATTCTGAATCGTACCGAAGCCTACACGGCAATCCTGATCGATGACCTGATCAGCAAAGGTACAAATGAACCGTACCGGATGTTTACCTCCCGGGCGGAGTTTCGCCTGCACTTGCGGATTGATAACGCCGACCGGCGGCTCACTCCTTATGGGCGCCGGGTCGGCCTCATAAGAGACGATGCCTGGCAAGACTATCTCGCCAAGCAACAGCGCCAGGAGGCGCTGAAAGAGTTGCTGGAGAGTGTGCGGCTGAGCGGCGAAATGCTGGAGAAGATCGAAGCCGCATTGCGGGCCGCGCCTCCCCGCTGCCAATCCCCGGAGGCTGATTTGGAAACTGGGGATGAAACGCCACTGGAAGCTGGCCGTCCGCTCAACGGATTTTTGCGCGACTGCAAGGGAACGGTTCTTGCTCAGCTTTTGCGGCGTCCGGAAATCTCGATGGACCACCTCCTGCCCGTCCTGCGGGAGTTGATGCCCGATTTCTTTGCGCGCCCTCAGCCGCTGGCCGTGTCCGTCGCCGACCGGTCGGCGCCAACGATTTCCAGCTACGTGGTGCTGCCTGCGTTTGTGCCGACCCTCAGTACTTCGCCGGCCCAGCCGCCGGTCGGCAACGGCCGGACAGACGGGGTGGACTCGCATCGCTCGCCGGCCGCCGCACACGATGGACTGACGCCTTCGGTCCGCACGGAATTGAAGACGGTCGAGACGGAAATCAAGTATGCCGGTTATCTCGGGCAGCAGCAGAAGGCGATGGAGCGGCTTAAAAAGGCCGAACAACGCGTTATACCGGAATGGTTCGACTACGCTGCGGTCAGCGGGCTTTCCCGCGAGATGAAGGAAAAACTGCAACGGGTGCGCCCGCGCACCATCAGTCAGGCCTCCCGGATTCCAGGCGTGACACCGGCGGCTGTTTCCCTGGTCAATATCTATATTGAAATTCAGGCCCGCAAGCACGCGGAACTAAGCAAACACCTGAGCCTCCAGAATGAATGACAAACAGGGTGCCCCACCCTCCGCCCCGGGGTTGGGCGGTGGGTGGGATGAACGCATGGCAGTCCTGCTGCGGCCTTTTCTTGCCCACCCGCTGCAATCCCCGCAGCTTGCGGCTTTGGGCGTCTATCTCGACCTGCTGCTCCGCTGGAACACACGGCTCAACCTGACGGCGGTCCGCGAGCCGGAAAATATCGTGACACGACATATTGGCGAATCCCTCTTCGCCGCCGCGCATCTGCTTTCCCGGGAGAGGATGCCGCAAACCATCGATCTCGGCTCGGGCGCCGGCTTTCCTGGCCTGCCTTTCAAGATTTATGCGCCGGAGCTGCGCCTGACGCTGGTCGAGTCCCGGCAGAAGAAGGCGACGTTCTTGCGGGAGGTGATTCGCGCTTTGCACCTTACCGAGGTAGAGGTATTCGCCGGGCGCGCGGAAAGTTTCTCGGGCCGGGCCGGCCTGGTGATACTGCGTGCGGTGGAGCGCTTTGAGCAGGTCCTCCCGGTCGCTGCAGCTCTGCTCGATGCCCCAGCCGGCGCGAAGAATTCCCCTGAACCGGCGCCGGCGCCAATGCCCAGTCGTTTAGGATTGTTGATCGGTGCCGGACAGTCTAAGCAGGCGCAGGCTCTTTTGCCGCATTTCCAATGGGCGGAGCCGATTAGTATCCCATGCTCCACATCGCGCATTCTTCTGGTGGGCGAAGCGCATGGCGAAGTTTCCAGTTTCCAGTTGCCGGTTTCCAGCAGGCCTCGCTAGCAGCGCGTAGTTCCTTTTTGCTAGTCGCTTGATGCTTGTTGCTTGTGGCTTCTTTTCACTTACTTCTATCAAAGCCGAATAAACACTGCTCTGCGATACATGGACTTCGCCACCGCCGCCCACAAGCATAGATAGATGACTGCCCAGAGCAACGAACCCAGCTCCGCGCTACCTAATTGGGCAAACCAGCTATCGAAGAAGCGATCCTGTGCCCAGGATAGGGGTTTGCCTCCAACAATTTCCGAGCCCACATAGATTGCCAGCGGATTCATCCCCAATGGCATAAAGAGTTGGCCCAATCGGCGCCAGTTCTTCATTTCTATGGCCCAGTAACAAGTCGCCAGAACCAGGGTAGCCATGCCGGCAGTGAAAAGGGCGAAGGAGCTGGTCCAGAGATTCTTATTGATGGGAAAAACCACGCCCCACAGTTTTCCCATTGTGATCGCCGCTAAAGCGGCGATCACAAAAGCACGGACAGGCACTCGCTGCGTTTCTTTGCGGTTTTCCGTTCCGACTTGGCCGCCCTGAATGCCCTGTATCCAAGCCGCAGCAATTGCCCCGAACAGCACAGTGGCAAGAGCGGGAATAGTACTAAGCAATCCCTCCGGGTCCCAGGTTGGCTGCCAGAGATGTCCCGGCATTAGCAATCGATCAATATAAGAAGCTAGATTACCAAGCGGTTCAAGGTTTCCAGGACCGTAACCGGGGACTGGAATCAGCGCCATCATTGCCCAATAGCCCAATAACGCCAGTGCCGAAACGAAAGCCCATATCCGTCTGCTTGTGGTCGTTACAAGGACTGCCGCCAGGAAATAGACCACCCCAATTCGCTGCAAAACTCCTGAGAATCTCAGTTGTTGAAGCTGGAAAGAGGAGATCAGGTTAAGCAATAAGCCGAGTACAATCAGGATCGATCCCCGCCAAAAGGCGTGCCACAATAGCGCACCACGCGACGCACCCCGCATGGCCCGCCGGTTCTGTGAAAGAACCAGTGAGGCTCCGGTGATATAGAGGAAAAAAGGAAATACAAGATCGGCGAATGTCCACCCATTCCATTCCACGTGGCGTAGAGGAGAGTACATGGATTCCCATGAGCCGGGATTGTTCACCAGGATCATGGCAGCAATCGTTAAACCACGAAAAACGTCTAACGAGATTAGACGCTGGGATGAAGGAACCAGGGTAGGACGGAGATCTGCCGTAGTCTCAGAACGTGGAACCGACCCCGCCATGCGCTTAGGATTCATCTATTTCGATTTCGCCGCAGAATCTCGCGTTACCTTATGATAGATGATACGCGTCTGCGATAGCCAATTGTTCCACGTGGAACAATACCCCGGCTGGCAACCTGCCGTAAACTGTGTTGAAATAGACTGCACCGATTTGCGGCATTGCGCGAACGCCTCTACCTCAGTTACGCTCGTAAGCTCGTACACACCTGAACTTTGCCTGCAATGTTCCACGTGGAACATTACCCGGCTATTGAGGCAGGCTGTACGGTGATTGCGGTACAGGCAGTGTGACAGTGCATCCCGGAGAGGGCGGACTCATTGCTATGGCACGTGTCATCGCAGTAACTAATCAGAAGGGCGGCGTGGGCAAGACTACTACCGCCATCAATCTTGCTGCCTCTTTCGCTGCCGCCGAGGTCCCTACCCTCTTGGTCGATTGCGACCCGCAGGCCAACAGCACAAGCGGCCTGGGATTCCCCAAGGATCCGAATCGTATCAGCATTTACCACCTGCTGATGACCGAAGCCCCCGCTGAGCAGGCAATACATCCCACGGTACTCGAACAGCTTTGGCTTTTGCCCTCCCACAAGAATCTGCTAGGAGCAAACCTGGAACTGGTCACCGAGATTGATCGGGCCATTCGCTTGCGCCAAGCGCTCCAACCCATCCGCGACCGCTTCCGCTTCGTTGTGCTGGACTGTCCGCCAGCGCTCGATCTGCTTACGGTCAACGCCCTGGCCGCGGCCGATGCCGTCTTGATTCCCATGCAGGCCGAATACTTTGCCCTGGAGGGCGTCAGCGAATTGCTCGATACGGTGGAACGCATCCGCCAAGACCTGAATCCCGGATTGGAAATTGACGGCGTGGTACTCACCATGTTCGACGAGCGCACCAATCTCGCCCAACAGGTGGCCACCGAGCTGCGCACTTATTTCGGCGAGAAGCTTTGTGTTACCACCATTCCCCGCAACGTGCGTCTGGCCGAAGCGCCCAGTCACGGCAAGCCGGTCCTGCTCTACGATCCCCGTTCGCGCGGCGCGGAAGCTTACATCCGGCTGGCCAAGGAACTGATGGAGCGCCATCTTCAGGCTCCCGCCCGCAGCTTGACGGCGGCGACGCCTATTGAGAATATATCGTGACACGATATGTATGTCCAGCGACCCGAGCCTCAGGCAACGGGCGGGAGAAGCCGGAACAATTTACCGTATGAGGGAGACCCTATGAGCACAGAAAAGAGGAAGGCATTAGGCAGAGGCCTGGAGGCGCTCTTGCCTCGCAGATCGGCAACCGTGCCGCCCCACGGGATCTCGGACCGCTCTCCGGTCGGCCAAGCCACCCCAGGACCTCAGCTCGCCGGAGTTCCTTCCGCCTCCAGTTCGCCAAGACCTTCCGTCGTCGCCCCGCCCCCAGACTTGGCTTCGCCGGCGTCCGGCCCCTTGTCCTCCGCTACGGATGTCCCTGACGAACAGATGCAGGTCCGGCCCGGCGAAGCGATCGTTGAGATTCCCCTAAGCCTTATTGCGCGCAACTCTTATCAGACGCGGACGACGGCGGCGGACGATCCCGGCCTGGAGGAGCTATCGGAATCGATCAAGGTGCACGGGGTAATCCAGCCGGTTGTGGTTCGCTCGAAGCCCCAAGCCGGACCCGACGGGGAAGTGTATGAGCTGATCGCCGGGGAAAGGCGCTGGCTGGCCTCCGGCCGGGCCGGCCGGAGCCACATCCCGGCGGTGGTCCGCGAAGTCGCCAATCAGCAGGTCCTGCTTCTGACCATTATCGAAAACCTGCACCGCGAGGACCTAAACCCCATGCAACATGCTCGCGCCCTGGAGCGGCTCGGCGACGAGTTCCGGCTGACGCAGGAAGAGGTAGCCGCCCGGACCGGCCTGTCGCGTTCCGCCGTAGCCAACTATCTGCGCCTCGTGCGGCTTTCCCAGACTCTGCAGGAGGCAGTTGCGGATGGCCGGCTGGGCTTCGGCCAAGCCAAAGTGATCATGGCGCTGGGAGACAGTCAGGAGCGCGAATTGCTGGCGCGCAAGGTAATCGCGGGCAAACTCACGGTGCGGGAAACCGAGGCCTTGGTGCGTGATTTCTTCCAGCCCAAGGCCGACCAACCCGCCGCCCCCAAGCCTGCGGCCGATCCCAACGTCCACGCCGCCGAGATGGAGCTGCAACGCCTGCTGGGCTGCCGGGTACAGATCCGAGATAACAAGGGCAAAGGCAAAATCGTCATCGAATACCGGTCGCTGGAGGACTTTGATCGGATCCTGGAAGCGCTAAAGTGACTCTAAAGAGGATTATCTTCGCCCTTCTTCTTTTTTCTACGGCCCTAGCCGCCGTAAGACCGAGTTTGGCTGCTGCCACCCAGGCGCCCCAAAGGCCGACCCCATTGGCTTCAGGCGCGCAGACCTCAGCCGGGCCGACGGCCGGCGCCGGATTACTGCATCTGCCGCCGACAACCGATCCGGGCTCCCAGAAGGCCAAGCAATTACTGGAGCAAATGGTGGAGGCACTCGGCGGACAGGCTTACCTGGAGGTGCAGAACATGCAGCAAAGCGGACGCACTTACGGTTTTTATAAGGGCGAACCCAGCGGCGCCGGCGCGCTCTTCTGGCGGTTCTGGAAATGGCCGGATAAGGACCGAATTGAGCTCACCAAGCAGCGCGATGTGGTCACCCTGTTTGCCGGCGACCAGGGATATGACATTACCTACCGCGGCACCGCCGCCGTAGAAGCGGCCCAGCTCGAGGATTACCTTCGCCGCCGAAATCATTCCCTGCCTTGGGTTTTGCGCCGCTGGCTTGGACCCGGAACCATCGTGCTCTATGAAGGCCAGGGAGTCGCGGAGCGCAGGCAGGCCGAGAAAGTTTCCATCTTCAACGCGCAGGACGATAGCGTCACCCTCGCCATCGACAGCAACAATCATTTGCCGTTACGGGTGAGTTTCGTGTGGCGAGATCCGAAGACTAGGGACCGCACGGAGGAAGCAGAGGGCTACGATAACTACCGTCCCGTTCAAGGAATTATGACGCCCTTCAGCATTACTCGCTACCGCAACGGAGAACCTACTAACCAACGATTCCTGACTGAAACCAGGTACAACCAGAACCTTGCCGATTCCCTGTTCCAGGCGACAGTAACCCTGGATGCCGGCAAGAGCCGAAGAAAATAAGCCGCAACGGGAATACATCAGCACATAGCACTCAGAAGCTATCTCATAAACGTTCCTCGGAAGCAAAGCTTGAATCACGAGCCGATTTGAAGCAAATCAGGGGCATGGCTGATCTCAGCGAAACAGCGGGGCCGAACCGCAGATTCCTCCCCCTCGGCTTCGGCTCTATCAATTACCCACAAATGTGCGTGCGAGGGATAAGCGCGGGCGGTCCCGCGCGGTTTCTGTCGCCCCTCCGGGGCTGGCGGTGCTTACTACCCTACCCGGGATTCCGGCGCTCGGCGCGCAAACCCCGCGCGCACCGAGCCCCTCCATCCCGGGCTATCTTCCCGTCGCGCCTCCGGCACTTAGGCTGTCGGCACGATTGCAACTTGCACATCCCCTTACACTTAGCCCGAAGCAACATTTTTAAACATCGACCGCCACTTAATCCCGTAACCTGCGCGCGCAGGCCGGTATTTGTGGGTAATTGATAGGGCTTCGGCTCGGGGCTTCGTCGCTGTGCTCCTCAGGCAAACCCTGCGCGCGGAATGACAGGCACCTAGCAGTCAGGCACTCAGCATTCAGCAATCGGCCAAACCCGAACAGGTGTAGGGCGGCCTGCCGCCAACGCCTGTGTCCCGCCAGCTTGCAGGGCGCGCCTCGGATTCCTACTTGATGCACGAATAGCAACTGTACATCGGGCCCCAATGCATAGGTTCCTCGCCCCGCGCCCTAGCGTTATGGCAACTGTCCGGATCATGGCGGGCGCGGGACTCGGAATGACAATTTGTGGGAGGGCCAGGCTGTTGATGAATCCGATTCCTATTTTCGAGACTACTTCTCAGCACTCAGCATTCAGCACTCCAAAGAAAACATCCAGCGCAGAGCCGCAGAGAAAATCAAGACAGGGGTTTCTTCCCGGTTGTTCTCTGCGTCTCCGCGCCTCTGCGCTGGGTTTTTCGGCTGACTGCTGAGTGCTGATTGCGGAATGCTCGTTCAATAGCCACAAAGTGTGGCATTTTTGCCACATGTAACAATTGGTCCATAATCGTAATCTACTCACCAGACACAACATCCGGAAGGTTATAATCCTCTTGTCGCTCATGCACGCGATGCCAACCGAAGAGCTACCTCCCGCGCATCCATCCCCTACCGGCCTGACCCATTATGAGCAGACCATCCGGACACCAGCGGCCTGTAGCGGAATCGGCTTGCACTCCGGAGCGGGCGTGAATATGCGGATTCTCCCGGCGCGCGCCGGAACCGGCATCGTGTTTCGGCGGGTAGATCTGGACAACTTTTGTGTTGAAGCGGTCAGTCGCAACGTGGCCAAAGTAAGTTACGCCACGAGCCTGATGAAGCAAGGTGTGCTGATTTCCACTACCGAACACCTCCTTTCCGCCCTTGTCGGCTGTGGCGTCGACAACGCGATCGTGGAACTGGACAATCTGGAAGTCCCCTTACTTGACGGCAGCGCCGAGCCGTTCATTCGCATGTTGCGGGAAAGCGGAATCAAGCCGCAACGGCGCAAGCGGGAATACCTGCGCATTCTCCGCCCCCTTGAAGTTCACGACGGGGAGAAATTCATCGGTGCTTACCCGGGCCAAGGCTATTCGGTGGGCTACACCATCGATTTTCCGCATCCCCAGATCGGGCTCTCGGAATTTCACGTGGAGCTGGCCAACGGCGAATACTGCAGGGAAATCGCGCCGGCGCGCACTTTTGGTTTTTTGGCGGACGAGCACAAGTTACGCGACATGGGGCTGATCCGGGGCGTGTCGCCGCAGAACTGTGTAGTCCTCACCGAGGATGGGATCGCGAATCCCCCCCTCCGCTTCCCGAATGAGTTTGTGCGCCACAAGGTGTTGGATCTGATTGGGGATCTGGCGCTGCTGGGACAACGCCTTCTGGGACAGATTGTTGCGCACCGGGCCGGCCACGCCATGCATACCGCCCTGGTGTCCCGCATCCTGAAGGACCGAACCGCTTGGGAACCAGCCACCCTGGTGGAACCCAAGGCCGCCAGCCGCCAACCCGCGCTGGCGAGCGTCGACTGAGGCAAACCCTTCACCCTCCGGTTCTCGGTTCTCAGTTCTCAGTAGCCGAAATCGTCAGCTTGCGCTGTCGTGCGATGAATACCAGCAGCCCGTAGCGCCGCCGGGAACGGCGGCGTTGCTCCGGATGGCCCTATTCTGTTTTCTGGAACTGACAACTGAGAACCGGGAACTGAGAACACGCTAATTGCTGCCCGCTGGGTGGCTGTTCACGCGGGTCATTTCTTCCCGGCCGCCGTTCTCCACGCCCAGCTTCGCTGTGCCGCGTCCGTTGCCCGCCCGTGGCGCCGGCGCCACATCGTCGTACCGGCTGGCGCGGCTAATAAAATCCGCCAACTGTTGTCGAACAGCCTGCCCGAGCACCATGAAACGCAGGCCCGCGCGCCCGTCGTCCGTGCTCCAGGCGACCAGGGCCGCGCATTCAATCGCCTCACCCTCCGGAGGGCAGAAACTCAGGCGCACCTTGGCCCCAATGGGCAGCTTGTGGGTAGCCCGCACGGACAAGCCACCTTCGCTCAGATTGCTGGTGGGGAACTGGTAACGGGTTCCCTGGCCGAAATCCAGAGTGGCAGGCACCTCGAACGGAAGGCGAAAATAGCGCCGCCGCTCCCGCACCATCAATCCCAGGGCGGCACGAAGGCCGCGGGTGGCGCGCTCCAGGCTCAGAGGCTTTTCCAGAATAAAGTTGGCGCCCAAGCCAAATGCCCGGCGCAGATTGGTGGTTCCATTGGTCAGGGCGAAAACGATGGCTGAGCGATTCGAGGAACCCTGGCGCAACTGTTGGACGAGCTCATCCGCGCCCGGCAAATCGTCGCAATCGGCGATAATAGCGTCGAACTTGCGCCGCGCCATCAGATCGGCAGCATCGTTTACCGTACTGGTGAGTAGCAGGTCGATACCGGCATCCTGCATTACCCGCCGCAGGACCCGCACGGTTTCGACATCGGCCGAAAGGAGAAGAGTTTCTAGCCGCATAGCCTCCCCTATCCTAGGCAATTTTTTCCCTGGGACGAAGGCACGGAAGTAATACACGAAAGTGCATTTCTGCTAAAGTCGGGCGACCGAGCATCCAACTGGGGTTTGGACCGTCACTTGCCCCGGCAATCGGCCGGCGAGAGCCGCCTCCAAGCCTTACGACGGGCTGAGGCAGGAGCGCGGTGACAGGATATGTCATGAAGAAGATGGTGTACTTTTCGCTGGGCTCCAATCTGGGAGAGCGCCACGCTAATCTGCTGCGTGCTTTGGAGCGCCTGCGGCTTCTGGGCCAAGTGATTGCCGTTTCTTCCGTTTACGAAACCGAGCCCATGGAATTCAAGACGCAGCCTTGGTTTTTGAACTGCGCGGTGGCGCTGGAGACCGAATTGATGCCCAGACAGTTGCTGGCCCGCACGCGGAAAATCGAGCAGCAGCTAGGCCGGCGGCGCTCGGCAGGACCCGCTCCCGCCAACAAGGGGCCGCGGGCGATCGACATAGACATCCTGTTATTCGGCAACGCGGTGGTAGATACGCCGGAGCTGGTCATCCCCCATCAGGCCATGCACCAACGGCGGTTTGTCCTGGAGCCACTCGCCGAAATCGCGCCCGAGGTCCGCCACCCGGTCTTTCATACGACCATCCGCCAGTTGCGAGACGCGGCCGCGAAGGAGCGCCAGGCGGTGCGCAGAATCAGTGGCCAGTGGCCAGTGGCCAGCCGCCAGCAGAGCAGGGCCTCAGCCAACCCCATTTGTCCCGCTGACCACTGACCACTGGCCACTGCTATGGCACGATCAAGCGGCTGCCGGCCTCTTCCGGACCGGTTATCAAGGAATCCCTCTCCTGGAAGCCTTCCGCCAGGAAATCGAGGAATGCGCGGGAGCGCGGACGGCCACTGGTGCGCGCGTGCGCCAAGCGTGCCAGCAGAACCAGGATTTGCAGCACCTCGGAGTCACGCAAGCTGGAATAGCCGAGTTTCTTTTGTTCCGCTTCGCGGTATCGCGTAAAAGTTTGTTCCAGTTCCATGGAAACCACTTGCTGAACGGGATTGGCGGTGGGCGCTTCGTAGAACAATCCCGAGTTCACCAGGGTCTCGTACCGCTTGGCGACATGGTTCAGCGCGGCCATGGCATCGCTGTCCCGCAAGGTGCGGTCTCGCCGGCCGGCCTGCACCAGGGCGTAGCTGAGGGCCACGATCAGCGGCTCCCGCCGGTAGGTCAGGTCTTCGGGAACTTCAATTCCCGGGAACAATGCCCCTTCCGCTTCCGCCAGCTCCCGCGGCCGTTCGTAGCGCCGCGCCTGTTGCAGATACGGACACTCGCTGGGACAATCCAGGGTCACCTCGCGTGCGGTGCCGCAACAGGTAGGGCAGATTCGCCCGTGCACCGCCGGACAGAAACGCTTTTCTTTGCGGGTTTCACAAATCGCGCAGGCCACAGCACACTCCCTCGCTCCATTATGCCATGCCGGCGCACAGCCAAAGAAAAACCGCTAAACATGCGGGTGGCACGCTTGTAATTCGCGTCCGTCATGTATAGAATCCGGGTGCAATTGCCGCATAATCGTTTCCTTAAATTCACAAGGAGGAAGTGCATGGCAGCAGGCATGACGAAAACCCAGCTGGTCCGCAACCTGGCGGAGAAGGTCGGAACCAATAACAAGACAGCGGCCGCTTTCCTGGAGCTGTTGGCCGAAGTGGCCATAAAGGAAACCAAGAAGAATGCCGTCTTCGTTCTCCCAGGCCTGGGCCGCCTGAAAAAGTCGCAGCGCAAAGCCCGCATCGGCCGCAACCCCCAGACCGGCGAGCCCATGAAGATCCCCGCCAAGACCGTAGCCAAATTCTATCTGGCCAAGGCGGTAAAAGATTCCATCGCCCCCAAGAAATAGATTCTGAGCGCGGGGTTTTGCAAGGGCCGGCCCTACCGCCGGCCTTTACTTTTTCCGGGTACCTCTCACCCAGACAGTCAAAAACAACACCCCGCGCAGATCACATGCGCCGCTGACGCACCATCGAGGATGAAAATGGGAGGGAGCGCCCGGTTTGGTAGCGCTGCCGTCCCTTCGTAGGAACTCAGGGCAAGCTCTGGGCGACGGGCTAGCAGGGCTCCCCGCAGCCCGTCGGCGCGGGACGCCCAATGTCACTTTCTTTAAGGGGTTGGTTCGTATCAGGGCGACCTCAGCAGGCTGGGGAAAAAATTCTCGTTTAGACATGGTTTCGGCTTCCAGAGGCTAAGGGGTGTAGCCCTTGATCTTTGGGTCGCCAGAAATGGCCACGGCACATAGGGCCGAAATACATAGGTTCCTCGCCCCGCGCCCTGCGGTGAGTGGCAACTGACCCCGTCATGCTGGGCGCGGCGCTCGGAATGACAGACATTGGGGGTAAGGATTTTTTGGCGGCTCTGCGGCTCGGTGTTCGATGTTTTCAACGCTTTGGCTAAAGCCAACGTTGGCTGAGTGCTGAATGCTGACGGCTGACCGCAATCCTTAGCCCACGAGCACGGCTCCACCGTTGACGTTAAAGACCTCGCCGGTGACAAAACCGGCGTGTTCGGTACAAAGAAACAGGACCGGCGCGGCGATTTCTTCCGGACGCGCCACCCGGCCCAGGGGGATGGCGCGTAAAGCGCGTTCCCGCAGCTTCGGGTCGGCCATGGCCGGCGCCGCCATATCCGTGTCGACCCAGCCGGGGGCAACGCAGTTCACATAAATGCCGTCGGCCGCCAGCTCCGTCGAAAGCCCTTTGGCCATACTGATCAACGCCCCTTTAGTGGCGGCATAGTCGCAATGGTAGGCTTCCCCGCGCTGGCCGGCGGTAGAGCTGATGAGCACGATATGGCCGGCAGCCGGCGGTTGGCCACCGCCGCGCACCGCCGCCCCCTGCGCTTTCATCTGGGCGACCGAATGTTTAATCAGCCCAAAAACGCTGTCCAGATTCGTGGCGGTGGTGCGGCTCCACTGTTCCTCGGTCATTTGCTCGATGGGCACGTCCTGGGGCGGCCAGATGCCATGATTGACGACCAGTATGTCGAGGCGGCCAAAGCGCCGGACCGCTGCCATAACCAGTTCCCGCGCACCTTCCAGCCCGCTCAGGTCGGCTTGAACGGCGCAGCACCGTTCCACGCCATAGCGCCGGAGCAGTTCCTCGGCAGAGCTGCGGGCGCGCTGATAGCTGAAAACCACCTGGGCGCCGGCTTCCGCAAACATACGCACACAGGCGGCGCCGATACCGCGCGAACCGCCGGTAATCAGGGCTACCCTACCCGAGAGCGAGAGACTGACAGCCATAATGGCGCGAGGGTACCACATTGCACGGCATTCCGTAATTCGCGATTGCTGATAGAATTGGTGCTTCCCGAATGCTTCTCCCGGCCCGGAAGGGGGCGGGGACGGCCAAATTCTCATTTCCAGGTAAGGATAGACCGCCGTGTCCGACACCACCGCTGATCGCCCGGTGATCACTTACAGCGACGCCGGAGTTGACATCAATCAGGCCAAGCGCACCAAACAGCGCATCAAGTATCTGGCACACAAGACGTTTAACAAATGTGTGCTCAGCGAAGTGGGTGGCTTTGGGGCGCTGTTTGCGCCGGACAAGAAGAAATACAAAGACCCGGTGCTGGTAGGGAGCGTCGACGGCGTGGGCACGAAACTGAAGATTGCTTTCGAGATGGACCTCCACCATACGGTGGGCGCGGACCTGGTGAATCACTGCGTGAATGACATCGCGGTGCAGGGAGCGGCGCCGCTGATTTTCATGGACTATTTTGCCGCCGGCAAACTGGATCCGGAGGTGGCGGAAAAAGTGGTCGCCGGACTCGCCGATGCCTGCAAGCACAACGGATGCGCCCTCATCGGGGGGGAAACCGCCGAGATGCCCGGATTCTATGCCCCGGGGGAGTATGATCTGGCCGGCTTTATCGTGGGCGTGGTGGAGCGGGAGAAGATTATCTCCGGAAAAAACGTGGAAGCCGGCGACGTGCTCGTGGGCCTGCCCTCCAATGGCTTGCACACCAACGGTTACTCCCTGGCCCGCAAGCTGCTTTTCGAAGTGGCGCGGTACTCGCCCGATACGTATGTCAACGACCTGAAGAACAAAGTGGGGAGCGAGTTGATGCGAACCCACCGCAGTTATTGGCCGTTGATCAAGAAGCTGATGGACGCCGACGCGGTGGTGGCCCTGGCCCACATTACCGGCGGAGGAATCACGGAAAACCTTCCCCGCGTGCTGCCGCGCGGCAAAGGTGCGCACATCGAACTGGGCTCTTGGCCCGCGCAACCCATTTTCGAGCATCTGCAAAAACTGGGCAGTGTTCCGCCCGAAGAGATGCTGCGCACGTTTAACATGGGAATCGGCATGATCCTGGTGGTTCCGCCGAAGAAATTCAAGAAAGTGCAGACCATCCTGGAACGCAGCGGCGAGAAAATGTTTACCATCGGGCGTATCGTCAAAGGCGACCGGAAAGTAACCTACTCGTGAAGGTTCCGCTGCTCGAACCGAGGTTCTGATTTGCAATTTGCAATTTGTAATTTGCAAAGTAAGAACCTGAATGGTTTACTTTGCAAATTACAAATTGCAAATTACAAATTCTATGGCTGTCACGCACAATCTGGGCATTCTGTTGAGTGGCCGGGGATCGAATTTCGTGGCGATTGCGGATGCGATTGCCGCCGGGCGCATTCCGGACGCGCGCATTGCGGTCGTCATCTCGAATCGGCCGGAGGCTCCGGGAATTGAGGTGGCGCGCCGCCGCGGACTCAAGGCCCTGGTGATTCCCTCCAAAGGAAAGCCGCGCGAGGAACATGACCGGGAGGTGGTCGGGGCGTTGCGCCAGCACCAGGTGGAACTGGTGTGTCTGGCCGGTTATATGCGGCTGCTCTCCCCGTGGTTCGTGCAGCAGTTTGCCCAGCGCGTTCTGAATATTCACCCCTCCTTGCTTCCGGCCTTTCCCGGTTTGGAGGCGCAGCAACAGGCCTTCGACTACGGCGCAAAGCTGAGCGGCTGCACGGTGCATTTCGTGGATGAGCACCTGGACCATGGCCCCATCCTCGTGCAAAGAGCCGTGCCCGTGCTGGAGGGCGATGATGCCCATGCGCTGGCCGACCGCATCCTGGCGCAGGAGCATCAGGCCTACAGCGAAGCCATCCGCCTCGTGCTCGAGGGCCACTGGGAAATTGTCGGGCGCAGAGTCGTGGTACGTGAACCGCAACCTCGCGGAGCCGAAAAGACAGAAGCTCAGCGGGGCGGCAGTTAGGCTGAGGGTCCGGGATTGTCATCCTGAACAGAGCGCCCGCCTCTTTCCTCCGACCCGCTTCTTTTGCGGGTCGGGGCGGGCGCGGAGTGAAGAGCCTGTCCTGAGCGAAGCGAAGGAATCTATGCATTCCTCTGTGGAACCCAGGCGAATGGGCTTTCCCACGTTGCCACACTGCGCGTTGGGTTCGAGTCGGTCCCTTGCGTCCGGTCTCACGCACAAATGGCAACTGCACCCAGGGCCGAAATGCATGGATTCTTCAGCCTCGCGCCTGCAGCGGCATTGCAACTGGCCGAGTCATTCCAGGCGCGCGGCTTCAGAATGACAGGCTTTGGGGGTAAGAACTTGTTGCCTCTGGAAATTACATTCTGGGTACAAAAAGAAAATGCATAAATCCCGAGGCGCGCTGCAACAACGATCTCGGCACCTGTTAGGACGAATAATTCATGGCTAAGTTTCCTGATCTTGAATATCAGCTGGACTATATCCGCAAGGGCGCTTCGGAAATTATCCCCGAACGCGAACTGCGGGAAAAACTCGAGCAGGCGCAGAAAACCGGAGTCCCGCTGCAGGTGAAGGTGGGATTCGACCCGACCGCCCCCGACCTGCATTTAGGGCACACGGTGCTCATCCGGAAGTTGAAGCACTTTCAGGATATGGGCCACACCGCGATTTTTCTCATCGGCGATGGCACCGCCAGAATCGGGGATCCGACAGGACGTTCGGCCACCCGGCCGCCGCTCACCGGCGAGGAAATCGACCGCAATGCGGAAACCTACAAGGCCCAGGTGTTCAAGATCATGGACCCGCAAAAGACCGTCGTCCGCTACAACAGCGAGTGGCTCTGCAAGCTGGGCTTCGAGGACATGATTCGCCTGGCGGCCAAATTCACGGTCTCGCAAATGCTGGAGCGCGAGGACTTCCATAAGCGTTTTCAAGAAGAAAAACCGATCTCCGTGCACGAGTTGCTCTATCCCATGGCCCAGGGATACGACTCGGTGGCGTTGCATGCCGATGTCGAACTGGGAGGGACGGACCAGACCTTCAACCTGCTGGTGGGACGGGAACTGCAGCGCATGTGGGGACAGCCGCCGCAATTGGTGTTGACCACGCCGCTGCTGGAGGGCCTCGATGGCGTACAGAAGATGTCGAAATCGTACGGCAATTACGTCGGCATCACGGAACCGCCGTTGCAGCAATACGGCAAGCTCATGTCCATCTCCGACGAGCTGATGTGGCGTTATTACGAGCTGCTCACCGATATCAGCATGGCCAAGATCGGCCAACTGCAGGCGGATGTGGCCGCCGCCAAGGCCCATCCCATGGAAGTAAAAAAGGCGCTGGCGGCCCGCATCGTGACTGATTTTCATGGCGCGGCGGCAGCCCGCCAGGCGGCCGAAGACTGGGCGCGCCAGTTCCAGAAGGACGAAACGCCGGAGCGTCTGGAACAGGTGACCGTCCGTTTTCAGGATGTCGCAGCCAAATCCGGCAGCGAGCAGGCCGTGCGGCTCGACAAGGTGCTGGCCCGCGCCGGGCTGGCGGAATCGGCTACCGATGCCATGCGCAAGATCAAAGCCCGCGCGGTAAAGATCGATGGGGAGCTAAAGTGCGAGCCCGTTCTTCCGGTTCGCCTGCCGGCGGAGTTTGTCGCTCGGGTGGGGCGGCTGATGAAGAAGGTCGTGATTCCGCAAGATCCTAGCGCCGCCGAGTAATGGGCATTTTCTTTGGGGGGCCTTGCTGGTACGCGGTGATCAGGGCAAGTTGGGCAGGATTCAGGTCCAGGAATTCTAAGCCGTGCCGATAGCCGTTGGTGTAGCGCACAATGGCGCGCACACGGATGGGTTCGGGACCACCGGGAAAAGGGAAATCCAGCGAGACTTCATCGTCCGGCTTCAGCGGGACGGCCACCGTTGCGCCTACGCCTCCCGTGCTCACGTCAGTGCACCAGCCATGGTAGGTTTGCTGATCGCTGGTAGTCAGCGCGACGGGCGCAGTCAGGCTGCGCCGGTCGATCTGGCGCGTTGACGGCCACGTTTGCTGCAGATAGTCAGGCAGGTCCATCATACGGGGAGATGGTGTCATTTCCGGCCATCGGGAGCAATCGTTCTCGCCTGAAGATAGGTACCCGAAGTACCTTAATGGCCCCGGTGGGAGCGAGGGCTCGGCAAATGTATTGGGGCTGCTTACGGATGATAAGAGGATTTTTCAACAATAGTGGGTAGTTGGCGCTTGCATCAGTGACTCACAGGCGCGGGGCGCAACAGTAGCGACATTGCCGCGAGCAGAGCGCCAGCCAGTGCAAAATCCCCGATATACTGAACCATTGCCGTTGATTCGGGCCACAGCTTCTCGATTGGATAAAGAACAAGATGTGCTGACCATCCAACCATGAAAAGGCGCTCCCGCCCTTCTGTCCCGCGAATGAAGCAAAAAGCGAGCCAGCAGAGACAGGCATACAGGGCGACGTTGGCCACGATAAATGGCCAGCCATGCGGTACAAAATCGAGCGGCAGTAGCCATCCCGATTCAGTGTGACCTAGGTGCAGTGGGCCATGAATGGCGAGGAACAGTATGTACGCGGTGATGACTATCGCGAACGCCGTCCTACGGCGTGTTGTTAGTAGCCGCGCAGGGTGCACTTGGGGCATAAGAAGCTCCATTCAATCGGCTCCCATTATCGTCAAAAGTAATTGTCGCTAACAGCCCATATCACTCGTAACTGCCTAGAAGTGCGCCGAGTCGACGCTGCCTAGGCCGTTACTGGCGGGACGAGGGATCTCGCCAGCCACGCCGCCGCCCTCCAGATAGACTTGCGCCGCTCCCAGAAGCGCCCGCCGTCTTCCTCCGACCCGCCTCTTTTGCGGGTCGGGGCGGGCGCGGAGCGAAGGATCTTAGGCATTCCTCTGTGGAACCGAGGCGAATATGCTCCCATGCATTGCGATACCGCGGGTTTGGGTCAATCCCTTGCAGCCAACCTCAGCCACAAAGGGCAACTGCACACAGGGCCGAAATACATAGGTTCCTCAGCCCCGCGCCTGCGACGGCGTTGCAACTGGCCGTGTCATTCCAGGCGCGCGGCTTCGGAATGACAGACTGGGGGGGTAAGAACTTGTTGCATCTGCAAATTACATTCTGTCGCTTCGCACTCGCCCCGACCCGCAAAAGACGCGGGTCGGAGGATCCGGCGCGCACACAGGGCCGAAGGATACTCTGCGCTGTTTATTTCCCCGCCCGGCCGCGCTGACTGGCGTTCGCACCCGTTTTAGTTTTAAATGCTTCTGGCTGGCAAAGGGTGTGCTGCTGCCGCAGGCGCATGGGAATCTTTGCTTAGGCGAGAGGATTTATGGCCGAAGAGCGACGTTCGCGAGTATGGCTCTGGGTGCTGATCGGAGGCGGGGCATTTTTTGTATTTGTGCTGGCGGTCTTCACGCTGGTTTACGTGAGTTTGCGTTCCGGTACGAGTCAGCTCGGGGGCTTCGGCGGCAAGATCGGGGTGGTGGATCTGGAAGGCGTGATCCTGACGCCCAAGGAAACCGTGAAGCAATTGGGTGAATTCGCCAAAGACGACTCCATCAAGGCCATTGTCCTGCACATCAATTCGCCCGGCGGGGGCGCCGCGGCGTCGGAGGAGATTTATCGCGAAGTGCGCCGCATTCGCGACGCCAAGAAGAAGCCGATCGTGGCCTCCATCGAAAGCGTGGGCGCCAGCGGCGCCTACTACGCCGCCTCGGGGACGGGTAAAATCTTTGCCGATAACGCCAGCATTGTGGGTTCGATCGGGGTCATTGCCGAGTGGTATAACTACGGCGAGTTGCTGCGCTGGGCCAAGCTCAAGGAAGTAGTGATCAAGGCGGGCGAGTTCAAAGACACCGGCGATCCCACCCGGGAGTTAACTCCGGCCGAGCGCCAGTACCTGCAAGGCATGATCGACGACATGCACAACCAGTTCATTCTGGCGGTGGCGGACGGACGCAACCTGAAGGTTGAGGAAGTCAAGGCTATAGCCAACGGCCGGGTATGGACGGGGCAGCAGGCCTTGCCCATGAAGCTGGTGGACCAAATTGGCGACTTCCGCACCGCCATCGACGATACCGCCAAAGCGGCAGGCATCAAGGGGGAACCCAACTTGATCCGCGCGCGCAAGCAGAAACGCACGCTCCTCGACCTTCTCTTTGGGGATGTCGACGAGTTGCTGCCCGATCCGGCCAAGCTGATGGAGAAGCACGCCGCATTCTATTTTCTGTGGAAATAGCGTGCCGGGAGCTGTTGAACATTAAGGTTCCACAGAATTAAGGCGAAAAAGGCCCGCCGGAAGTGGGAAAATTGCCGGGTGCGTTACCGCGGGTCTTGCCAGCAACCGCGAAATTTGAGAACGTAATGGCCTGAGTTTTTTCCCATTTGTTGTCATGGGCGCGCGCCAGATGCCGCCCGAACGGAGCAACGATGACTAAAGCCGACCTGATTGACGAGGTTTCGCGGGTGGCGGAACTCACCCGTAAAGATAGCGAAATCATTGTGGAGAGCATCTTCGATAGCGTGGTGCGCTCGTTGCGCGCCGGCGACAAGATTGAGATCCGCGGGTTTGGCAGTTTCCGTACCCGGCAGCGGAAAGCCCGGGTGGGGCGCAACCCCAAGACGGGCGACCGGGTCGAGGTTCCACCCAAGAAAATTCCTTACTTCAAGCCCTCCAAAGAACTTAAGGATCTGGTCAACCAAAGCTCAGCCGCCGCCATGGCAAGCCCGGAACCGCCGGCGCCGCCGCCCGCGGTTTAGGAATCAGGAAGTCAGCAGCAGCCCACGGCCGATTCCGGGGCAGGAAGAATTAAGCCGGGTTCTGGCTGCGCCTTTCTGTCTCTTAAAATGCGGTCTCCCGTTTGCGGTCTTCTGTCTTTCGACCACCGTCACTGCCGTCTGGTGTAGTCCGTCAGAAATTAAGAGCATTGCAGACAAACCCCGCGAAGCGGGGGAAGATGGTAGCCCATGGCGTTAGCCATGGGTTTGCGGCGCGAAATCCCAAGAGCCCGCAACGCGGGCGAAAGAAGTTTGACCGATTCTGTCGCCCCCTTCGCCTGGATTATTCATCACGCATGGTTGTCATCCTGAGGCTCGGCTGCGTTTTTTGCGGCCGAGTCGAAGGATCTATGGCATTCTTTTTGCATGCGCGGTGCGATTAGGAAAATACATAGATCCTTCGCTCCGCACCCGCCCCGACCCGCAAAGACGCGGGTCGGAGGAAGGCGGCGGGCGCTCCGCGCAGGATGACAATCCGTGGGTCATGAGCCTTGACACCCACGGCTCACGCCGTGGGCTACGATCTACCGCCGCCTTCGGCGGCTAACTCAAAACTGCCCATCTGTTTGACGCACTGCATTAGCTCCGTCTTCAGCTTTCCGGGTTTTCGGCTTCTGACTTCTGTCTTCCGCCTTCCGGCTTCCCCCAACTCACCTTGGCCGGATGCCCACCACCGCCATCATGCGGCCCGTCACCCCCTTATCTGCGCGGTGGGAAAAAAGCAGGTCGCGGCGGCAGAAGGTGCAGAGAGGCGAGTGAGAGATTTGACGAGGACGCAATCCAGCGGCCAATAACTGCCGGCGGTTAGCCATAACCAGATCGAGGCGGATTTTCACCGGCAGTAGAGATTCACTATGGCCCGGCGCCCGGGCCGTCAGAAAAAGCAAGGGATAGCGCTCGTGAATCGCGTCAGCCTCCTTGGTGACGGTAAAAAGGCGGTCGGCATAAGCGAACCGTGACTGAAACAGTTCGCGGACCTCCTCGCCAACCTCGTAGCAGCAGCCATGAATTCCGGGGCCAATCGCGGCCCGCAGATCCTCGGGACGGGAACCAAAGCAGCGGCGCATCTCCCCCACGCCCTTCTCCGCGATGCGCTTCAGCGTACCCCGCCACCCGGCATGGAGAACCGCTACCGCCCGCTTCTTGACGTCAACCAGCAGAATGGGATGGCAGTCCGCCGTCCGAACCGTCAGCAGGACCGATTCGTCGCCGGTAAGCAAACCGTCGCCTGCCGGTGGATGCTCACCCGGCACCAGCCAGATCAGGTCGGAGTGGAACTGGCGGACAACGACCAGGGGCCAGCCGGACGCGCCCAATTGCTTCACGAAGGCGGCCCGGTTCCGGTTTACGGTTTCCCGCAAATCGTCCGCCGTGTAACCCAAATTCAGCGCGCCGCCGCCGTAAGCTTCCGAAAACCCTCCCCGGCGGGTGCTGAAGCCGTGGACCAGCCAGGGAATGGACGCCAGATTGGGGGCCTGAACTATTTCGATTTGTTGCCGGAGGGAGGTTCGTGGAGACACCCCGCCATTGTATCTATTGCTGTGCGGGTAGCGAACCGGGTATAGTTTCAGCTTTCATGTACGAAGACTTTTACGCCATCGACCAAGGCAGCGGAAAACGTCTCCACTGCCTTTATCAGGCGCTGATTCCGGCCATCGCCACCCGCCATGCGGATGCCATCGACATCAAGTTTCTGGTGGACGGGGAACCGGTGTGGTTGGCCTTGCCCCATCCGGCCTGGGTAGAATTTAACCGGCAAACCGGCAAGGTCATTACCGACCCTATGGCCGCGCAGATCGCGGGCCATTACCTGAAATGGGCGATCGAGAGCGGCCAGAATGGCGGGCGCGAAATGTATACCTTGACCGTGGCCGATGTGCTTAAGCACCTGGCGCAACTGGTGGAGGAAGCACGCGCCGGGCAAAATGCGGAGCGGAGGTGAGCTGCGGCTGTGTATTGCTCACTGGCCTACGTGACGCGGGTCCTAGCGACCCGGATTCGGCTCGGAGAATCTAACTTCCTACGCTTGCGGCGTATCGACATTCTGACCTGACGAGTTCGCGGACTAACTTCTCCCCTGCCAAGGTTCAGGATAAGCTGCCCGCTAGCCGCAACCGTGGGCTTCGGCCGCTATGGGTGGTTCTGAAGTTCTATTCATATTTGAGGAGACGCCATTATGTCCAGTTCGACACCAGCAACCGGACGCGCTGCCGCTGTCAGTACGATCCGGAACCGGAAACTTGCCCAATTCGTGAGCCAGGTTGCGGAATTGTGCAAGCCGGACCAGGTGCACGTGTGCGACGGTTCGGCGCAGGAATATCAACTGATGTTGCGCTTGATGGTCCAGGCGGGCACCGCCATCCCACTCAACCCGGAAAAGCGCCCCAACAGCATTTTCGTCCGCTCCAATCCGGCGGACGTGGCGCGGGTGGAAGACCGCACCTTCATCTGTCCGCAAAATCAGGAAGACGCCGGTCCCACCAACAACTGGGAAGAACCGGCGAAGATGAAGGCCACGCTGACCAAGCTGTATAGCGGCTCCATGGCGGGACGCACCATGTACGTCATTCCGTACAGCATGGGTCCCATCGGCTCGCCGATCGCCAAGATCGGGGTGGAAATTACCGACTCGGCCTACGTCGTCGCCAACATGCACATCATGGCGCGCGTGGGCACGAAGGTGCTGGATGTGCTCGGCGCCGACGGCGACTTTGTCCAGGGATTGCACTCGATTGGCGCCCCGCTGGCGCCCAACCAGGAAGACTCGGCCTGGCCGTGCAATGCCGAGCACAAATACATTTGTCATTTCCCGGAGACCCGCGAGATCTGGTCATACGGTTCCGGTTACGGCGGTAATGCCTTGCTGGGGAAAAAGTGCCACGCCCTGCGCATTGCGTCGGTGCAGGCACGCGATGAGGGTTGGCTGGCGGAGCACATGCTGATCCTGAAAATCACCAATCCGCAAGGCAAATCCAAGTACATCACGGGTGCATTCCCCTCGGCCTGCGGGAAGACCAACTTGGCGATGCTGATTCCCACCGTCCCCGGCTGGAAGGTGGAAACGATCGGCGACGATATCGCCTGGATGAAGTTCGGACCGGATGGACGCCTGTATGCCATCAACCCCGAAGCGGGCTTCTTCGGCGTGGCTCCGGGCACCAGCATGAAGTCGAATGCCAATGCCATGCTGAGCGTTACCAAGAACTCCGTTTTCACCAATTGTGCCCTGACGCCGGACGGCGATGTGTGGTGGGAGGGAATGACGGACGAGAAACCCGCCGAGTTGATGGATTGGCTGCGGCGCCCCTGGACGCCCGACGCAGGCCGCAAGGCGGCTCATCCCAACGCGCGTTTCACGGCTCCAGCCCGGCAATGCCCGGTAATCGCTCCCGAGTGGGAAGACCCCAAAGGAGTGCCGATCGACGCCATGCTGTTCGGCGGACGCCGCGCCGGGGTGGTGCCGCTAGTCACCGAGGGCTTCGATTGGCAACACGGCACGTTCCTGGGCGCCACCGCCAGCAGCGAAACCACCGCGGCCATCCAGGCCAAGGTCGGACAACTTCGCCGCGATCCCATGGCGATGCTGCCCTTCTGCGGCTACCACATGGGCGATTACTTCGCGCATTGGCTGAAGATCGGAAAAGCCACTCAGGCTGCCAAACTGCCCAAGATCTTCTACGTGAACTGGTTCCGGCTCGACGAAAAGGGCCGCTTCCTGTGGCCGGGATACGGCGAGAACAGCCGGGTATTGAAATGGGTGTTCGAGCGCTGCGACGGCACCGCGAATGCCGTCGATACGCCGATCGGGCGCCTGCCCAGGCCGAGCGACCTCGACACCAAGGGACTGGACATCGCCGCGGCCGATCTGGAAACCCTGCTCACGGTTGACCTGCAAGGCTGGCGCGCCGAGGTGCCCACCATTAAGGAGCACTTCGCCAAGTTCGGCAGCCACTTGCCGGAAGGAATGAAACAGGAGCTGGCGGCACTGGAAAAACGCTTACAGGCCGCCAAGTAGACCGGCGGCGCTTCGCCCTTCAAGCCCCAAGGCTATTGGCTTTGGGGCTTTTTGTTGGGCCCGACAGAACACGATCCTCGTTGGGAAAACATGTCTAGAGTCGGGTGCCCCACCCACCGCCGTCCTGAGCGAAGCGAAGGATCAGGGCGGTGGGTGGGATTGTTGCAACTGCTTATAATGCGCCAATCTCGCGCAAGAACTTGGGATCAATCGGCTTTGGCTCTATGCGCAAGACGCGGCGCAGGTGCGGCCGGTCGTTTGTCATGCGCGCGGCAAAAAATCCAATCAGGAATAAGAGGCGTTTCATATTGCGCTCCCCGCGGCGGCCACTGAGTACTGCAAAGCAGCAACGTGCGTCTGCCGCTCCTGAGGAATAGATCGGCAGGAGTGCGAGGAAACTGTAGGGTGGTTGACGTTACCGGCAGCCCGCATTGAACCGTCGCCAGGTTCCACCCTAGCAGCCCCCGACTCGACTGGGCATGGGGAGGTTGGGAAATTGAGGAGATTCAGAAAACACCCCCACCCAGTTGGGAAGCGACGTAAAATCGTCCCGTTATGTTTGCGCGTAAGATCCGCGTCGAATACGGCAGTATGGAGAATTGGCAGCCCGCTCCCCTCAAGTGGCTGGACAGTTTTGCCATGCGCAGTTTTACCAACCAGCCTATCTTCGACGACACTTTGCCGACCACAGACGGAGTGATTGAGATTGGCAGCCGCGTACCTCTACAGTCCTTGCAAACGGCCATGGAGGATTGGTTCCGGCGCAAGGGCTATATTGCCAAGGAGCAACAACTGAAAGTAGTAGAGCCTGCAACAACCGGTGATCGGGAGGAAGCAACAAGCGACAAGCCGCAAGCCACAAGCAAAAACTGACTGCCGAGTTCGTTGGGATGCGGAGCAATTGACCGCGCCGGAAAATAGAATTTCAGCGCCGCGATGCCAGTTGTTTTCTCCTCGGAAGGAGGAACGTAACAACACATCTTGTATAGAGCTGCGAGAGCCATCAGTCCGGTCTGCTCTTAAGCTCTTAGCTTGCGGCTTGTGGCTTGATGCTTGTTGCTTCGCGACCGCCCGATACTGTTACTGCCGCCGCTTGTAATAGACCGCGAACTCAAAACCGGGATTGGCGGGGAAGATTTCGGCGACCTTGCGCAGGCGTTCGGCTAACGCATTGGGCGCCAGCAAAGGATATTCGCGTTCCCGGAGGTCGTAGTAGTCGACATCGATGAAGGTAGCCAGCAAGTAAACCGCGATGGCATCGGCAAAGGCCGCTTCCAGGTATTCGGCGCGGGCTTTTTCCGCATCCGGGCCGCCGCCGGTCGCGACCTTGCGCAATTCGTAAGCATCGAGGCTGGTCTCACCCCGGTGCCGTTCCTGCACCTGCTTGGTGACCAGATCGGCAAACTCTTGCGCCACCCCCGCGCGCTCGACGAACGCGTGCCCCACATTAATATAAAACTCGAAGGCGATGGAGAAACGGTCATCCATGAGGCGGGTGGAGATGAAGACGCATTCGGAGCCGCCCAGCTTCAGGTTGCGGTGACAGATGGCGTTCTCGCTCAGCTTCACGTCGTAGCGCTCGGCAATGATCGTTCCGTCACCGTCGTTAACCGTCAAGGGGACAAAATAATATGCCTTACGCTCCAGGCTGGCGGCGATCGGGCGCGGCACCGCCGCGATCATGCGTTCCAGATCGTTGCCGGTAAGGAGCATGTCGCCGAACATCGCGTAGCAAATGCCGTTGGGCGCCTGCTGGACCGGCACTTTCCGCAGAATGTCGGACGGGGTGTAGGTAGCCACAGGGGGCGACTCGGGCATGGGGCCAGTATAGCAACTGGGCTGTTCGCCTGTGATCTTCTCCTTATGCTACCCTTTTCCTATCTGCTCATGATCTTTCGCAGCTCCATTTTATGCCTTGCCGCTGCTGTGGCACTGGGCATTCCCGCCGGCGCGCAGATCCCCGTGGGGGATTTGTCGGCAACCGATGCGAGCGTGACCGGTGCGGTGGTGATGACGGCCGGCGACACGCGCGTCATGAGCGGTTCCCATATCGCCGCCGGGCAAGCGACCGCCGCGCTCCGTCTGGCCCGCGGGGGGGAGGTGGACATCTGTCCCCACTCTTCGCTGTCGGTTACCGCCTCGCAAAACGGCAGTCAGCTGACCCTCGCCATCGGCACCGGCGCGATGGAGACCCATTTCCGGCTGGGCAGTTCCGCGGACACGATTCTCACCCCGGATTTCCGCATTTTGCTGGCCGGGCCCGGCGACTTTCATTTTGCCATCGCCAGTGACACGCAGGGAAACACTTGCGTGCGCGCCCTCCCCTCCGATAGCGCCTCGGTGATTGTCAACGAATTGCTAGGAGATGGGGTGTACCAAGTGGGACCTGGCGGACAGGTAATGTTCCATGCGGGAAGCATCAAGGGGGCAGAGAGCGCCGTGCCGCCGGATTGCGGCTGTCCTCCCCTGCCGGCCAAACCGGAGACGGAAAACGTTGCCGCGCCAGCTTCTTCCCCGGTGGCTGCCTCTTCTCCTAAGCCAGTGCCTTCATCGGTTACGGCGCCGCCTCCTCCCGTGCCTGCGGGCGAAGTTCATATCTCGGTAGACGCCCCCTTCGTCTTTCGCGCCACCGATCCGGTGGTTCCGCCCAGCCCGGTGGTAGCCCGCCTCAGACTCCAGACCTTACCGCCGTTGTTTTTCGGGGTTCCCCCCGTAGCCTCCCCTCCGCCAGTTCCGCCGCCGGAAACAAAGCCGGAGCTGGGTGAGAAGACAGCTACCAAGAAAGGCTTCTTCGGAAAGCTGCGCTCTCTGCTGGCCGCGGTTTTTCGCTGACCCACGGTCCTCCGGGTTCTTACTTCCGGCAGGTACCTCCGATACGCAAGCAACTGGTGATTTCGGCAAGTTTCCCGTAAAGCCCAGGGTTATACTTGGTATAGAACCTGAGAAGATGCCCAGCACCGGCACACAACCCGCCAAGGCGGACTCGTTTGCGCCCGATATTCTGCCCACACTTTTTGGGGCCGGGTATGGCCAGTACGCGGTGCGTCCACAGACGTTTGTCTTATCGTTCCTGCTGCATATGGCGGCTGTGATCCTGGTTGTGATCTCCGGGCTCTATTTGAACGCACACCGGGAAGAGCTCAAACAACAGGTGGCGATCGTTTTCAGCGGCAACGAGGCCATGTTGCGCTTGCCGCCGGCACGCACCAACAGCGGTGGTGGGGGTGGCGGCGGGGACCGCGACAAATTGCAGACGCCTAAAGGGAGCCCGCCCAAATTCGCGGTGCAACAACTCGTTCCACCTGCCATGGTGATCCGCAACCCGGAACCCAAGATGACGGCGGAGCCAACCGTAATCGGCCCTCCGCAGCTCACCTTGCCACAACTGGGATCGCTGGGCGATCCCCTGGCTCGCGTCATCGGTCCGGCCAGCAATGGAACCGGTTCGGGCGGTGGCATCGGCAGCGGAAGCGGCACGGGAGTTGGTTCGGGACGTGGTCCTGGCGTTGGCCCGGGTTGGGGAGGGGGTGTCGGCGGGGGTGTCTACCGGGTGGGTGGCGGGGTTAGCGCTCCTCGCGCTCTCGAGACACCCGATCCGGAATTCTCTGAGGAGGCACGCAAGGCTAAGTTCCAGGGGACCGTCATCCTGTGGGTCCTGGTCGGGGCCGATGGACGCGTGCACGACACCAAGATTTATCGTTCCCTCGGTATGGGCTTGGACGAAAAGGCCCTGGCAGCCGTCCGGACGTGGCGCTTTGAACCGGCGCGCAAAGATGGCCAGCCCGTTCCCGTCCAGATCAGCGTGGAAGTCAACTTTCGCCTCTACTAATCTCGTCCATAACACCTACCACAGAGGCACAGAGACACAGAGAAACCCGGGATTTCGGATTTGGGATTTTCGGCGGCCTCCGGTAAAGGCTATGCGGCGACGGCTGAACCAAAAATCCGAATTCCTAAATCCCGGATCTTTCTCTCTCTGTGTCTCTGTGTCTCTGTGGTAGGTGTGAATTCAACGTCTCTTGATGATGATGCCGCCGGTCGATGTCCTGCGCGGAGCGGGGGACGCAGTTTTCGGGTACACGACGACGCAGCGCTGAGCGGCTTGGCCCTGGCTCTCGGTTTTCAGGTCGGGTTCTTCGCGTAAGGCAAGGTGGATGATGCGGCGCTCCCGGGAGGTCATGGGATTGAACGAATAAGGCAGGCCCGTCTTGCGCACCCGCTCCGCGGCGGCCCGGGCCAGGAGGCGCAATTCCTCGATGCGCATGGCGCGATGGCCCAGGGCATCGAAACTGATCTTTTCGTGCTCGTCGGGCCGCAGGCGTACCGCCTCCTGGCAGACATGCTCGAGCGAACGCAGCAGCTCGGCATTCCGCTCCAGCAGCATATCGGCGTCCCCTCCGGCGAACTCCACCAGAATGACCGGACGTTCCCAGTCCCGTTCTTCCGGCAGTGGCGGATCCACGGTAATGCGGTAGCGCAGCCGCAGTTGCGCCTGGTACAGAATCACCTTCAGCAAGGCGTCGATGCGTCGGGCCGCGGCGATTTTGTCTTCAATAGGCATATGTACCCTTTACCCGTTACCCGTTACCCGTTTCCCGTTTCCCGTTAACGCTGCGAACTATTGTACTTTCGGTAATCGGGAAACGGAGAACGGGTAACAGATTATCGCTTTTCCGCGCGGGAGGCTTTTCGGTGCGCTCTTTTTTCCGCAATCGTGCGCATCTCCTGGCCCAGCGAAGTGCGATTCAGACCCAACTGAGTGACGATAAAAATCAGGGTCCCCAACAGCCAATAGATGCCCAGACCCGCAGCTACTGCCCAGGAGAAAATTCCCAGCATGACCGGCATCATTATGTTCATCATCCGGGCCTGATTGGGATCCATCCCCGGACTGGGGGTCATCCGCTGCATCCCCCAGGTGCTCACAATAATCGTGATGGGCAGAATATGGTACGGGTCGGGCGCCGACAAATCCTTGATCCACAGCCACGGCGCGTGGCGCAGTTCGATGGCGACGCTCAACATGGTGTAGAAGGCCCACAGGAACGGCAACTGGATCACCATGGGCAAACAGCCGCCCACCGGATTGACGCCGTGCTCCCGGAATACCGCACTTACCTCGCGATTCATCTCCGCCCGGCGGGGATCCTTCATCGGGAGCTTTTCATATTTCTTCTTGATGTCGTTAACCATCGGCTGTACTTTTTGCATCTTCAGCGCAGATTTCATGCTGGTAAGCCGCAGGGGTAACAACGCCAGATTGATGATGATGGTCTGCAGGGCAATGGCCCAGCCCCAGTTGGCGACCATATGCTGTTGCGTCCACTTCAGCCAGATAAACAGCGGCTTGCCCACCCAACCGAAGAAACCGAAATCGATCATCGCTCCCAGGTTGGGGCCGGCGCTCTGGCCGGGAGCCGGGGTAGAGTGAACGGAATCGAGGACATCGACCACTTTCGGGCCCACGAACCATCTTCCGCTGGTGGGACCGCTAGCATCTCCCACCGCGGCGCCCACCAAAGGCACCGGGGTCGTCTCCCTCAAATCCGGTTTTTCCGGGTTCTTGGGAATAACCGCTCCCCAGTGCAGCGTCACCATCGCTGCAGACTCGGGCCGGTCGGGCAAAAAGACGGCACCGAAATACTGGTCGGCGGGGCCTGCCCAGTTGAAGGGCCCGCGGATGGTTTCGCCGCCGCTTACCTTCTTGATGTCCTGGCGCGTGGCTTTGTCGCCATAGTCATACTCAATCTTGCCGACCGCGTAGGCGGTCGGAAGAATCTGGTCGCCAAAGCCGGCAGGCCAGGCAGGATAGGCCTGGAGAAATTGACCCTTATTGGCAACTTCCGTTCGGATTCTCACCAGATAAGAGTGGTCGAAATGAAAGGTCTTGCGCACGACCAAATCGCCCTCGGCGTATTCGAACTTCAAGTCGGCGGGAGCTTGCAGATGACCGGTGGCGCTTGCCACGTATAGCGCCGAGTTCAGCTTCCCTCGCAGTCCCTCGTCATAAGTCCACAACGACATGGGATACCCGTACTTCTCCACTGCGGGTTGCCATACGTTCTGCCCATTCTGCTGTACTTCCACCTGCGCCGTCCGGTTGACCAGATCCAGGGGGTGGCCTTTGTCGTCGTCATATTTCTTCAGGATCCACGACTTAACCAAGGCTCCCTTATTGCTGAAAGTTATGCGATACAGGCCGTTTTCGACGACGGTCTCGCTCTCCGCCACGGCTTGAGTGACACCCGCTTTCGGCGCCGGGGCAATCACGGGGACCGTCGGCGCGGGTGCGGCCGCGGCCGCCGGTTGCGGTTGGGCGGGCGGCGGCGCAGGCTGCGGCCTGCCCAGGTATTTGGTCAGCATCGGTTGAAAAGCCAGCAGGACGAGAAAGGTCAGGGCAAAAATCAATAACAGCCGCCGATCCATCCCGGGCTCTTGGTTGGGGTTACGAAACTCGGTCATTCCTCAGCTTCCCGTCTAAAAGTTTCCCGTTTCCAGTTTCCGGTTTCCAGTTCCAAAACAGTCATGGGTTGGCCTTCGGCTCTGGAAACTGGACACTGGAAACTCAGTCAGATTTGGCACCGGATCATAGCCGCCGCGAGCGAACGGATTACAACGGAGGAGACGGTACAGGGCGAGCAGCCCGCCCCGCAGCAACCCTCGGCCCTCAATCGCCTCAGCAGCGTACTCTGAGCAAGTCGGCACGTAGCGGCAAGCCGGCAGCAGCGCGGGAGAAACGAAGCGCTTATAAACCCGCAGCAGGACGAGAGGGATCCCTTTCCCCATCGCCTCCAGTTTAGCCGTCGCTGGTTCTTTCATGTTTGCGACCGGTTCTCCATGTCCCGGGATTCCCGGCCAATTTCGCTTTGGTTTCGGACTTGGGTGAAGGTGCGTTCCACCTCCGCCAGGAGTTGCGGAAAGCCTGCCGTTAACGCCGTTTTCTTGGGGTTGACCACGACGTCCACCGGCCCGTTCAGCACGGCCAGTTTCTGTCGCACCACTTCCCGCATCCGCCGCCGCAGACGATTCCGCTCGACAGCACCCCCCAGGGCCCGGCCGACCGTGAATCCCACGCGGACATCACCCGCAGGCTCCGCTGCGCCGCGGTTGCGGAAGAACACCGTCAGGTTACCCGAGAAAATACGCCGGCCTTCGCGATAGACCCGGTCAAAGGCAGCGTGTTTCAAGAGCCGCACGTTCCGCGGAAAACGGCTTGTGCCCTGCGCCACCATTTGCTGCCGCCCTCCGCCTTTCACCGCCGCTCCATGGAATGGGGAGGCCGCGCTTATTGGCGGAATCCAGGCTTGACCGAGACTCGTTTACGGCCTTTGGCCCGCCGACGCGACAACACTGCCTGTCCGCTCTTGGTTTTCATGCGAGTACGAAATCCGTGCGTTTTCGAGCGGTGACGCCGGTTCGGCTGGAATGTGCGCTTTGGCATGGAAGACAGCTAGCTCCTAACGATAAAAATCCCCTGGGGAAACAAATTAGCAGTATAAATCACCGGGTCAGCCGTTGTCAGTTGAAGTTCTCTACCCTATGCTCAGGCAGAAAGGCGGCGTAAAACCGTTTCCCGTTTCCCGAAGCCAAAGCTCGTTGCGCTGGAAACGGGAAACCAGGAACGGCAAACGGTTCAGCTTGCAGGAGCCTGCATGTAATTCCTTCCAACTCCAGGCCCCGGCCGGGGCCGCCGCCGCCGCAAGGTAACGTACCCCCAGGGTGATTTTTCTTCGAAACAGGTACTCTGTTCGGGTACAATGCTTTCCCGTTAAGTCGGTCGCTATTTTTTGCTGACTGGAAAAAGAAAAGAATTCAAAAAGTGGCAAAAGGAGAGAGGTTAATGAAGAAGCTGCTGACAGTAGTGTTGGCTGTGGTCGTCGTGTGTGCTTTGAGTTTTGCGCAAACCACCGCGGCGCCAGCCGACAAACCAGCCGATAAGGGAGCCCCGGCTAAGACCACAGCTCAAGCTCCGGCCAAGACCGCGGCCCCGGCTAAGACCACAGCCCAAGCTCCGGCCAAGACCACGGCCCCGGCTAAGACCACAGCCCAAGCTCCGGCCAAGACCACGGCCCCGGCTAAGACCACAGCCCAAGCTCCGGCTAAGACCACGGCCCCGGCTAAGACCACAGCCCAAGCTCCAGCCAAGACCACGGCCCCGGCTAAGACCACAGCCCAAGCTCCAGCCAAGACCACGGCCCCGGCTAAGACCACAGCTCAGGCCCCCGCCAAGGCGCCGGCCAAGGACACCACTACCAGTTCATCGGGCAAATAATTCCGCACTCTTGCGGCAAGACCGAGGCCTCGGCAAAACCGGGGCCTTTACTTTTCCCGCAGATTTACGCTGACAATCGCAGATCGAACAACAAAGAGCTCACACCGCAGGGATTTCTTCAGATCCGCGTGAATCTGCGCTCCTCAGCGGCGAGATCGCCCCGCTAAACGTAGTCAAACAGCGTCATGAACCCGTAATCCATATGCAGTTGCTGGTGGCAATGGAATAGCGTCAATCCCGGATCGTCCGCCACGAAGTCGACTTCGGCCTCTTGATAGCCGCCCAACATCAGTACATCCTTGAGAATCCCCGCGGTAGGCATACCGGCCAGCTTCGTCAATTCAAAGCTATGCCGGTGCAAATGGATGGGATGAATATCATCGCTCGCATTGCGCATGCGGATGCGATAGCGCTTCCCCTGCTGGAGATGAAAAGTGGCCGGGACCATGGCATTGGACATGGGATAAGCCACTCCATTGATATTCCATCGATTGAAGCCCTCTTCCGCCGCATTGTCCTTGGTAAAGGTCATTTCGAAAATTTCGTCGGGCGCCGGAGCAGCAGCGCCTGGTTGGGCAAAGCGGGCGTAATTCCAGCGAAAATGCGGTGGAGTCATCCATTGTGGTTTGCCGGCCCGGCCCGCGTACTCGACGATGATGCCCATCCCGTGGCGGCGATCGTCATCCGCCAGATCGCCCATGATCCAAACGCCGGGATGACGCATTTCAACTATGGCGCAAATACGCTCCGCCGTTCCCAGCCAGAGCACCGGGACATTTTGCGGATTGGGCACGGGATTCCCATCCAGGGCGACAACCTGGAACACGTGACCCGGCAGCGCGAGACTGCGTATCTCGGTGGCGCTTCCATTCAAGACGTGAAACAGTACCCGTTCCCCTGCCTTTACCCGAACGGGTTCTCCGTGGCCGAGCATGCGACCGTTGATGGTGAAGGAACGGTAGCCAACCTCATAACCGCGCGGCATACCTTTGGCGAGAGACGCTTTCATGGCCGCTTCCCCTTGCTGCTCGAGCGCCCGGTCCCGGGCGGTCGGCGACATAAAGTCCATGGCCATGTCGCCACCCCGGCTGAAGGTAGGTTCAAATTCCTTCAGGACGAGAAACACCTCGCGATCGTACCTCCCGGGGTTCTGTTTCGGTTCGATGTAGACCGGCCCGACTTGGCCGCTGTACTGCCCGGCGGATAGATTGGCGCCGGCCCGATTATGGGTGTGATAAAAGCGTAACCCGGCCGGCCGGGGCGTGAACACAATGCGCCGCATGCCGTGAGCAGGAATGTAAGGGGTCCCTTCCTCCGCCGCGCCGTCCACGTCGGTCGGCACCTTCTGCCCATGCCAGTGCAATTGCTCAGGCACATCGGTGTCGTTGATAAGATCAACCGTAACCGGCTGCCCTTCCTTGAACCGCAGCAAAGGCCCGGGAAATTGACCGTTGTAGTTGGTCACAGAGACGATCAGTTTGGGTGCAAGCTCAATCGGAGAGGTTCCGATTCGCACCGTGTAATCTGCCACGGTGGATCCCGCCCCCGCAGTAGCTGGTCCGCTCTGTGGCATCTGTGACGATTCCCCGACACCTTTGAGCGGACACCCCAGGGCCGCGCCCGCTGTCAGGGCCGCCATCTTCAGAAATTGGCGTCTCGACTCAATAGAGTTCTTCATTCGCTCCTCCACGATGAGCTTGGCCTAGGTTCTCAGATGACAAACAGGGGCTAAAAGCCTGCTGTGGTTTATTTATGTTGGTAGGCGCAAAACCCCCACCCCCAACCAGCCAAGAGAGGGCGCGAGGAAGCTCCAAGCCTCAACCTCAGGTTCGTGCTTGTTGTCTTGCAGCTCGTTGCTTGTGGCTGCCTCACTTGAATGTGGCCACGGTGCAGGACCAGTTGGTGCTGGCGCTGAGCGTGAACGATCCCACGTATGCTCCGACTGCCGCGACCGTCTGATCTTCCGAGGCGGCACGCGAGCCGCCGGAACGCGTGTCCTGCTGCTCCAGGGTGAAGCCCGCGCCGGCGGTGACCGTCTGGGTAGCGCTGCTGGGCAGGCCGAGCCCGGCAAAGATCAATTCATTGGCCGCCGTGGCAGTGGCAGCGGCGCCGCTGCTGGCGGCTGCGCTTGTCCCTTGCGCCCCCGCCGTTTTGTCCAGCGTGCTCACGCCATGGTATTCGTAGATCGCCAGGAACGGATGATTATTGGTGGCGGAAAACGTGGCCGTGACAGTGTTGGCGCCGCTCTTGATGTTGGCGGCGTAGAAGATGGCGATCTGGTGACCGTCGGTGGTTTGGGTTTGGCTGACAGCCTGACTATAAGTATTGCCGGCCGTGTCGCTGAGGGTGATCGTCTGGGTGGTGGTGGATGCGCGCACAAAGGCGATGATCAGGTTGCCCGCCGTGTTGCCGGCCGGGAAAGCCACGGAAACCGAGCTGACGGCCGAGCCTTCGATCGACGCCGCCTGCACCCGGACCGGCGCCGCCGCATTCACCGTAATGCTCAAGGCCTTGCCGGCCGTTTGCGCCGTCGGCAGGCTGGAGTCGGTTACCTGCACGGTGAAGTTGATGGCGCCCGTGGCCGTCGGCGTACCCGTTATCGCCCCCGTGCTGGTGTTCAGTTGCAAACCGGCAGGCAGGCTGGTGCCGTTGATTAATGACCACGAATACGGTGTGGCGCCGCCGGTGGCCTGCACACTGGCGTTGTAGGCCACTCCCACGGTTGCGTTGTTCAGACTGGTGGTGGTGATGGACAACGGGGCGGGGTTGATGGTGATGCTCAAGCCCGCGGTGGCGCTGGCGCCGTTCGTATCGGTGACCTGGACGGTGAAGTTGGTGGCGCCGGCATTGCCGGTGGGAGTGCCGGTAATGGCGCCGGTGCTGGAATTCAGTTGCAGGCCGGCGGGCAGGCTGGTGCCGTTAATCAGGGTCCAGGAGTAGGGCGGCGTGCCGTTGCTCACCGTTAACGGAGCGCTATAGGAAACATTCTGGGTGCCGCTGGGCAGCGTGGTGGTGATGATGGTCGGCGGTGGATTGACGGTGGTACTGAGCGCCTTGCTGGCGGTTTCAGAGTTCTTGTCGGTGACCTGGACGGTGAAGTTGGTGGCGCCGGTGCCGGTGGGCGTGCCGGTGATGGAGCCAGTGCTGGAGTTAAGCTGCAGGCGGCCGGCGGGCAGGGTGGTGTCGTTGATCAAGGTCCAGGAATAAGGCGCGGTGCCGCCGGTGGCGGTGAGGGTGGCGCTGTAGGCGGCATTCTGGGTTCCCGCCGGCAGCGATGCAGTGGTAATGGAGGGCGCGGGCGGCGCCGTTGGCGCGGTAAACGTGGCCAGCGCAGCACTCCAATTCGCACTCGCGCTAAGGCTGAAGCTGCCGGCGTACGTGCCCGTTACCGTTACCGACTGCCCTTCGCTGGCGGCCCGCGAAGTCGTAGTGTTCTGCTGCAACAGGGAATAGCCACTGCCCGACGTCACCGTACTGGTAAAACTGGAGGGAAGTCCCGCAGCCGCGAACAGCAGTTCGTCGGCCTTGGTGGTGGCGACCGCACCGCTGTTGGGCGCCGCACTGCTGCCCTGGCTATGTGCCGTGTGGTCCAGCGGCGCGGTGGGGCTGAGTCCGCTGTACTCGAAAATTGCCAGCCAAGGATGGTTGTTGCTGCCGGAAAAAGTGGCGGTTACGGTATTCGCGCCCGGCCGGATGTTCTTGGCATAGAAAATAAATAGTTGATGGCCGTCGCTGGACTGCGCCTGGCTCACGGCTGCGCTATAAGTGTTTCCCAGGCTATCGCTAAGCGCAACCGTTTGCGTAGTGGTGGACATGCGCACCGCGGCGATGATCAGGTTGCCGCTGGTATTGGCGGAGGGGAAGGTGGCGGAAACCGCAGCCACACTTGTGCCCGAGGTTGCGCTCGACTGCACAAATACAATGGGACCGGGATTGATCGTTATACTGAGCGCCCGGGTGCCGCTCTGTGCGTTCTGGTCATTGACCTGTACGGTGAAATTGTTGGTGCCGACGACGGTGGGCGCGCCGGAGATAGCGCCGGTGCTGGCGTTCAACTGCAATCCCGCCGGCAGGCTGCCGGAGATGATCGACCAGGTGTAGCTCCCCGTGCCACCCGTGGCTGCGAGGCTCGCAGTGTATGGCGCATTGATCGTGCCGTTGGGCAGCGACGTGGTCGTGATGGTAGGTACCGTAACCGTATAGGCAATGGCGTTGGAGATGTGGTTGAAGATGGAAGGCTGGCCCACCGCCTGCACATAAAAGGTATGGCTTCCCGGCGCCAAAGTGAAGGTTCGCAGATCCACCGAATGTGTGCCCGGCAAGAAAGTGGCAAGTACGGTGAGATTCTGTCCGTCCGGTGAGTCGTACAGCACATAGTGGTGGACCGTGTTCTCGCTGCCGCTCGAGGAAGAGAAACTTAGATTCCAGGAAAGAACGGTGCCGGAAACGGACCCCGAAAGAGCAAGACAGTTGTCAATGCCGGTTTCAATCTCTGTGCCCTCTTCATAATCGTTCCAGGTCACAACCCCGGCAAGGGGCAGTTGATTGGCAGGTCCGAAATCGCCATTGTTAACCGGCTGCTGAAAAGTCTGGAGCCAGGTATTCCCGCATTGTTGCGACTCGGTCCGGGGGGTCCCGGAGAGAAAGGGAGAGTAGGTTTCATCGAAACCTTTCCAGCCCGCCCCGATCGTAATCAGGCTGGAGTCGCTCTTAAGCGATGCGGCGGCCGTATCGTAGAAGTTATCCAGATAGGTGAGTCCATAGGGGTCCTGGGAGATCGAACCGAACCAGTTCACCCAGGCGAAGGCGCCGTTCGTCTGCGTATGGCTGAACCCTCCCGCGTTCTCAAAAACCAGGTAAAGGTACGGAGCGGAACTGCCGTAAGCGTTGGTATAAGTGCGCACCTGCTGCCAGATTGAAGTCCAGTTGGGGGCGGGATTGGTAAAGCACGTTTCGCAGACGAAAAACAACACCACGGGCTGGCCGGTTGGGGATATCTCCTGGTTCGCCGCATTCACTTTCAGGTAGGCGTCGGACGGGAAATAATTCGCGTTCATGTAATCCAGGTCGCCTTCCAGCGCGGTTACGATGCATGAGGTCTGGTCGGTCCCATTCCCGTTATAGGGACATTTGTCGAACTTGAAAGCGCCATCGTCCTCCATCAGCGCAAAGTACAGCGGGCAACTCTGGGGACCGCTGCAGCGCGCCGCGAGATTGGCCTGGATCTTTTGCACCGTTGCATCCTGGCCTGGGGCGACGGTTTGATCGGTGCCGTAGTCGTCGATGATGGCGCCGTCGAACCCGCGCTGGATCATGTCGTTGAGCTGCCCGTTCACCGTCGCCGCATCGTTGGAGTTGTAGCCCACCTGGATGTGCTGGTTGCACAATGTCCCCGCGCCAGTGGAGGTCGAACCCGCGGTCATACAGAACCAGGCCTGGAAGTAGGCGAACATCTTCGTGGTGGCGCCCGCGTACAACAGGTTGTGCACATCGACCACGCTTACGTTAGCGGGCGCGGGATCGAAAGTTCCGGTCGCGCTGTCGGTCATGCCCGCAAACCCCGCCTGACAATAGCTGGGCGTGCCGGCAGCCTGGCATGCGGCGGTGTTGTTAGCCGTCTGCGCAGCCAAGGTAGTGCTTTGCGCCGCGAGAAACGATGTAAAGCCAGTGAGCGTCACTGCGGCAAAGAGCAGGCGAGAAACAATGCGCATGCGATCCCCGAGGCCAACTGTGGAGCAGCGGTCCTGGCCAGTGAACGCTTGGATGTGAGCTTAAGCAGCAGAGTTGACCAGACCGGCTGAAAACCGCGGGGCTGCAAAAATTCCGGCGAGAGTGCGCAAGAAAGTGCAGGTTGGGCAGGTTGGGCCTATTTACCGCTGAGGACGCAAAGGACACAGAGGAAATCCTAACTTTAAGCCTTGTCATCCCGAGCGCAGCAAGGGATGACAATTCCCAAAACAACGGTGGCAAATGCCAAAAACTACGGTGACGGCGCGGTCTGGACGAACTATGCTGGAGGCGACTTCAAACATCGGCGGCATCGATTGCGCTGCCCGGTTCGGCAGTTCCCGTGCAGCGCTCGTGCCAATGATCTTCTGGGGCTGGCAACGCCCGGAGGAAAGTACCGGACCGCACTTAATTCGTTCCCGGTTAAGCGAGCAGCAAGGAGGAGAAGAAATGGCGGACGCGAATGCGATCACCCGCGAGCAATGGCTTTCCGATTGTTTTCCCGAGTGGGGAACCTGGTTGCTGGAGGATGTGGACGAAACGGTAGTCGCGCCCAATGCTTTCGCGATGTGGTGGCTCGGGTGCACCGGTATTTGGTTCAAATCCCCGGCGGGATGCAATCTGGTAATCGATTTGTACTCCGGTAATGCGAAGGTCAGCCATTACAACATACCCAAAAGCCAGGCGGACCATATGACGTATCAGCTTGGCCGTATTGCCGGCAGCGACCAGTTTCATCTCAACCCGCGGAATATCCCGCACTACGTCGATCCCTTCAAAATCAAGCACCTCGATGCCATGGTTGCCACTCACGACCACGCCGACCACATGGACATTTACAGCACGGCGGCCGTACTCCAACAGACCAAGGTTCCTTTCATCGGGCCGAAGTTCAGTACCGACAAATGGCGCGGCTGGGGCGTTCCGGAAGACCGGCTGATTACCGTTAAACCCGGCGACGTTATCAAAATCAAAGATATCGAGATTATCGCTTTAGATTCCTTTGACCGGACCGCCCTGATCACCGCTCCGCCGTATGGCAGCATTGTCGGCCGATTGCCCGATGACATGGACGAAAGGTCGGTTAACTATCTGCTGAAAACTCCGGGAGGAACTTTCTATCACTCCGGCGATTCTCATTTCTCCAACTATGCGTTAAAGCATGGCAAGAGCTATGCCATCGATGTGGCGATTGCCGCTTACGGAGAGAATCCGATTGGCATGACCGACAAGCAGACGGCTTCCGATGTGCTGCGTTTTGCTGAAAATCTGCGCTGCCAAGTGATCATTCCCGTGCATTACGACATCTGGCCCACGTTTTTCAATGATCCCACCGAGATTGAGGTGCTCTACGCGCTGAAGAAAGATCGTTTGCAGTACCAGTTCAAGACCTATATCTGGCAGCCCGGCGGCAAGTTTCTGTATCCCGCCGACAAGGACAAGAAAAGATACATGTATCCGCGAGGTTTCACGGATGCGTTCGAAAACGAACCGAACATCCCGTTCAAATCGTTCTTATAAAGAGGAGAGAGAGCGTGATTTGCAATTGGTAATTGGTAATTTGCAAAGTGAGAACAAGTACGTGTTTCAGGTTTTTGCTTTGCAAATTACCCATTACCAATTGCAAATACCTACCAGAGTCCCAGCACCTTCCACCACACGCCGCCAATGCCTACCCAGATGACCAGGTTCACGACCGACATAATGAAGCCGAGCTTCCACCAGGTGTGCTGATCGACGTAGCCGGCGCCGAAGAAGATGGGAGCCACCCCCGTCGAATAATGGGTCAAGCCGGCTACCAGGCCGGAGATGAACGTCATCGACAGCACCACCAGATAGCGTGGCGCACCCGCTCCGATGGCCACCAGGGAAAGCACGGTATAGAGGGCGACGATGTGCGTGGACAGCCCGGCAAAAAAGTAGTGGCTATAGCAGTAAACCACCAGCACGATGGCCAGCGTCGGGATCCAGGCAAAACCGCCCATCATGCCGGAGACCGCGTGGGCAAACCACTTGCCGAAGCCCATGCGGTCCATATAGTCAGCCAGGCCAAACAGACCGCCCAGCCAGATCAGGGTATCCCACCCTCCCCTTTCCTCCAGCACATCTTTCCAGTTGAGGACCTTGCTGGCCAGAATGACGGAGACCGCCAGCATGGCCACCACGGTGGCATCCATCTTGGTCAGACTGGAGGTGCTCCAAAGCGCGATGGCGCCGAGGAAAGTCCCGGCGACGATCCTTTCCGCCCAGCTCATCGGGCCCATCTTTGCCAACTCTTTCTCGGCCATCTGCCGGGCTTCCGGCGTCCGGGTGATCTCCGGCGGATAGAGCTTATAGAGGATTAAGGGCATCACCAGCAGGGAAACAAGCCCCGGCACGATCGCGGTAACCGCCCACAGTCCCCAGGTAATGGTGGTGCCGAGGGTGGTGGCGGCCAGCACGACCAGGAGCGGGTTGGGGGCGCAGGAGGTCATGAACATGGCCGAGGTTATGGTCGAGGCCTGAAAAGAGTTCGTCATCAGAAAGGCGCCCATGCGGCGGGCCGTCGGTCCCGGCTCCGAGTCGAACGCTGAGGCCAGGCTGCGCACAATGGGAAAGACGACTCCGCCGCCCCGGGCGGTGTTGGAGGGAGTGGCCGGCGAGACCACCAGGTCGGTGATGGCCATGGCATAGGCAAGTTTCAGCGTGCTGGTGCCCAGAGTCTTCATCAGCAGGAAGGCGATACGGCGGCCCAGGCCGGTCTTAATGATGCCGCGGCAGAAAATAAACGCCGAAACGATCAGCCAGATCGTGGAGGTGCTGAAGCCCGACAAAGCCTGGGCAGGCTGCAGGACCCGCACCAGCATAGTGAAGGTGATGCCAATGAAGGCGAATGCGCCCATCGGTATGGGCTGCCAGACCAATCCCAAAATGGTGGCAACGAAAATCGCGAACAGATGCCACGCCTCCGGCTTCAGGCCTGACGGCGTCGGGAAAAACCAAATCAAAACTCCGACAAAGAGAATGATCAAGGTCTTTAGGAAATTGTTCCTCATCCAATCCTCCTCATTTCTCTGGCAGGACTGCCGCCTTGGGGCAGGGCACGCGACTTTACTTCACCTGGAAGCCGGCGATGGCCGGCTCGTCGACCTCAACTCCCAAGCCTGGGCCCTCCGGAACTTTCACTACGCCATTGCCGATTGCGATGGGCTGTTTCAGGATCTTCTCCGCCAACGGGTTGGGATTGATGTCCCACTCCAGGAGCACGGGCCGTGGGAACAACGCCCAGCTCTGGTAGTTGGGCAGTGACGCCATAAGGTGCAGAGCGGCCGGAAGTCCCAGGATGGTGCCAAAGACGTGGGGCTGGAAATCGATGTGGAAAGCAAAGGCCAGCGCCGCAATTCTCTTGGCCGCCGTAATGCCTCCGCAGGCAGGCAGGTCGGCCTGGATCACGTCTACCACTCCGCCCGTGATGGCCTCGGTGTAGCCTTGCATGGTCACTTCGGCCTCGCCGGCGGCGATGGGAATGTTGATCTTCGATCGCAACTGCCGGTAGCCGGAAAAGCTTTGCCAGGGCAAAGGCTCCTCCAGCCATTTCACCTTGTACTCTTCGAGAAAGGGCGCCAGTTCCAGGCAGGTCATGAGGTCGTAGCCCTGGTTGGCATCGACCATCAGCGCGACGCCATCGCCCAACGCGTTCCTGACCCGCGTGATCCGGGCGATATCCCTGGCTTTACCAAAGCCGATCTTCATCTTGACGCTGGTGAAACCGCCGGCGGCAGCCTTTTCAATATCCTTGTCCAATTGCGCGAAGTCTGCCGGGCAATCTTCCTTGAAGGGGAAGCCGGAGGCATAAGGCACGAACTCGTCGAGGAATTTGCCGCCCAGCAACTGATAGAGCGGCACTCCCAGAGCCTTGGCCTTCAGATCCCACAAGGCGATATCGACGCCGCCCACCGCCCCCGGCGGGATTCCTTTCTTGACTTGGACATGCTGCCAGTGATACTCGACGCGCCAGGGATCGGCGCCCAGCAGTTTGTCGCGGAAATGCGTCTCGACTATGCGGGCAATTCCCGCCGGCGGCCCGTAGCACTCTCCCCAGCCTGCCACCCCTTCATCGGTGGCGATCTTGACCAGGGTGACCGCGCGCTTCGTATTCCAGTCCAGGGCGTTGGCGAAGGCCCGGTCCGGAGTGTACGAAAGCGGATACGCCTCCACCTCAGTGATCTTCATGGTAGGGGCTCCTTGCCATGACGGCAGGCTTCTCGGATGGCAGATCGGCAAGCACGCCCGAGGTTACGCGGGAACGCATTCATCACCGCTCCGAAAATGTAGAAAAGAAGAGCGCCGTAAGCGTAACTGCGAGACCGGCCAGAGGCAAGCGCAATCTGGGCGAAGATGCTGAAGGAAGCTGCTATAATCGGCGCACTTACAGTCGGCTATTCTCTTGCATCCTGGTTAGCAAAGCGCCGATCCTGGTCGGGGGGGAGAAAATTCCATGCTTACTCCTGAAGAGAGGAAAGCGAAGATCTGGGCGGTCGTCCGCGTCTCCAGCGGAAATTTTCTGGAGATGTACGACTTCATGGTCTTTGGCTATTACCAGTTTTTCGCTGGCCTATAGTCTGGCTACGGCGCTATTCGGAGGCTTTACCCCGGCCATCAGCACCTATCTGATTCATCTGACGCATAACCGGGCGATTCCGAGTGTGTGGCTGTGCTTCGCGGCCGCTTGCGGACTGCTGGCCACGCTGGTAGCTAAGCCCTACGTCGAGCGGGAGCCGCAGGTGACCGCGGCTGCCGAGGCTTCCGCGGCGAAATAGAAGCAGTTCTCAGTTCTCTGTTCCCAGTTCTCAGTTCTCTGTTCCCAGTTCTCAGTAAGGCGCGAGGTGGCTGTGCACGTCTGAGAACTGAGAACCGGGAACTGAGAACCGCTTCAAAACGGGCAGTCTACTCTCGACTTCTCGGCGATCTGCCGCAGTTCGGAGATGGTTTCCTCCGCTAGATGCAGTCCCTCCCGGCGGTTGCGCGCTTCGTTCCGGGCTTCGATTTCCCCCGGGTAATAGATGGCATCGAAGCCTTTGGCCAGCGGCACGGCTTTCAAATCCGCGATCAGGCGTTCCATGCGCGCATGGAACTCTTCCAGCGGCATGAATTTC
>Ga0326728_10003191_pt1 | contig 51844 bp, 34 predicted proteins | sample MB3enrmetagenome_FD_207602 | JGI IMG/M metagenome (GOLD analysis project Ga0326728, IMG submission 207602) | Lab enriched peat soil microbial communities from McLean, Ithaca, NY, United States - MB31MN | ecosystem: Environmental > Terrestrial > Soil > Wetlands > Peat | place: USA: New York... | reverse complement strand
GCTTGTAAAGAGGGTAGGTCGGCACTACAGCCGCTATTGAAAACGCGCCACTGATCGAAAAGGAGTTACGCCCAGGCAGGGATCAACTTTCACGCAAAAAAGTGCGCACCTGCGAAAGTTCGGCTAATGGTAGCGCAGAATAGGGATCGCACCAACCGACCCCTCACCCGTCCCGCTCCGGCTGATGAAAGCGCCGGCAGCGGGACACCCTCTCCCCAAGGGAGAGGGCAGGTTTTGCAGCGGGTCGGCTCGCCGGCTTCCTCCTGCCAGCCGATTCGTTAATACCTAAAACCGCGCTGGCGAGCGGCTTCGTAGAGAAAGACGCTGCCGGCGGTCGCCGCATTTACGGAATCCACACCCGGCTGAATGGGAATGCTCAAGCGCAGCGAGGCTTCGCGGGCAATCTCGAGTGGCAGTCCCGAGGCCTCCCTGCCCACCAGGATGGCGAGCGAGCCTCTCAGGTCCGCTTGGAAAAGGGGAGTGGGGCTGTGCCGGTCGGCGGCGACGATAAGAACTCGAGCTGCGCGCAGTCGGTGCAGGAGTTCACCGGCTGCCACGCCCTCCAGGACCGGAAGCCGGAAGATCGCGCCCGCTGAGGACCGGACGGCCTTGGGATTGAAAGGGCTAACGGTTTCAGGGAGGGTGAGAAGGGCCGAAGCCCCAAAGGCCGCCGCGCTACGCACCAGGGTCCCGAGATTGCCCGGATCCTGGAGGCCGCAGGCCAACAGCAGAAGTAGATTCTGACCCCGGAGGATGATTTCCAAATTGTGGGGTGGCAACTCGACCAGCGCGGCGATCCCTTGCGGATTTTGGGTCTGCGCCAACTGCTCGAACAGGCGGTCAGGAACCTGCACGGCTTCTGCTTCTGACGGCAACCGATCCATAAGCCGCGCAAATTTGGCGCCGCCGCTTTCCGCCATGAGTACGCTATGCGTTCGAACCGCCGGTGTTGCCGCCAGGGCTTCCTCGACCAGAAACGGACCTTCAACAGCTAACCACCCTTCGCGCGTTGTGCCTTTTGCCAAAGCCCGCCGATAGACCTTTACGAGGGAATTGGTCGGACTGCCGATCTGGCGCGCTCTGGTTTGGGGCATATTCGTTTTAGCGCTGACCTTCAGGTCAGCACGCTGGCAAATCTGCTGACCTGAAGGTCAGCGCTACCCCTGCGTCAAAAAGCTTAACCCCTGCTGGGGATGAAAGTCGAGGATGTTGCGGCACAAAGCGGCAGGTAGTGGCGTTTGGAATTACCTCCCTTACGAACCACCGGTCATTGCCGCGAAGGCGGGAATCCAGCCCGTAGAGAGGGACGTTCCCGTAGGTTTGCGGAGTGGATTCCCGCCTTCGCGGGAATGACGACAGCGTGGAGCTCCGATGTCTCGCAAATGACGCCACTACAAAGCTGTGCATGATACAATTACCCGGCTCTCAGCAGCATACAGATCCGAAATCCTTGGAGGTCGAAAGATGCGCAAACTGAGTTTTCTCTTGGCCGTTCTGGCAATACCTGGGGCCACGCATGCCCAGAACCTCAGCGGCTTGTTCCCGGATATTACTCAACAGCAGGACTACGTATTGAAACGCGTCTCCAGCTACGATCGAACGGGCGGCAACGCGGACTCTTGGAAAATGAAGGCCGGCGAGACGCTTACGGTGTTCGAACAAGCCGGGCCGGGAGTCATCACTCATATCTGGTTTACGATTGCGAGCGGGGAAGCATTCCACCTGAAAAAACTCGTGCTTCGCATGTATTGGGATAACGAATCCACGCCCAGCGTGGAAGCTCCCATCGGTGACTTCTTCGGCCTGGGTTTGGGAGACTATTTCACTTACCAATCCTTCCCTCTGGCCGTAGGCTCAACGCAGGCGCTGAATTGCTACTTTCCGATGCCGTTTCGAAAGATGGGTAAAATCACCATAACTGATGAGGGAAAGTTAGGGGTGGATGCCCTCTATTTCAACATTGATTATCGCGCTTACAAGACACCCCTCTCTGCGGAGACCCTCTATTTCCACGCCCAGTACCGCCAGTGTGCTCCCTGCCAGGGCTGGACCAACCAATGGAATTCCAACGGCGACCCGCTTGTGGATAAGAAGCTCAACCTTGACGGCGAAGGCAATTACGTGTGGATGGAAGCCACCGGCCGAGGCCACTACGTGGGCGTTACCATGTCGGTGCTGCAGAATCAGGACGAGTGGTGGGGCGAGGGTGACGATATGTTTTTCATTGACGGGGAGAAGTTGCCCTCCATCAACGGCACGGGCTCGGAAGATTATTTTCAGGGCGCCTGGGATTTTGACGACCAGCCATTTTCCTACCTGATGTTCGGTGCTCCGGTGAAGGGTGTGGAGCGCGCCGGGAGCCGTTCTTCCGTGTACCGGTTCCATCTCGATTCACCCATCACCTTCACCAAATCGCTGCGCGCCTCCATCGAACACGGCCACGCCAACCACCGCTCCGATAATTACTTCTCTGTTGCCTATTGGTATCAGACTGAGCCGCATGCGCCGTTCCCGGTGATGCCGCCCGTCGAGCAGCGGCTGCCCAGGCTTTATCCTGTGGGTGGGCCAGGTAACGCAGGAAAGTAAGAAGGCAGAAGGCAGAAAGCAGAAATCAGAAGGGCGAGGAGTGTGGATGAGTGAACCAGACTACATCCGTGCCCACAAGAACTGCTCTCTTAATCGTGACGAAATACTTAAGAGCCGCTTATGCGGTTGCTTCTATTGCCTGAGGATATTCGCTCCGGCTGAAGTTGTCGATTGGGTGGACGAAAAGGGAGGTATGGGCGCAACAGCATTGTGCCCAATGTGCGGAATAGACTCGGTGATCGGGTCTGCCTCGGGTTTTCCGATCACCGAAGATTTCCTGGAGAGGATGAACGAGCATTGGTTTTGAGGGCGTGCATTTGATTGGGGTTCTATCGTCTGTCTTTGATCCGGTAGACAAACTTCAGGCCGGACCAGACCTCGTCAACGGCGCAGACCTTAACGTCCACTAAGCCGTTCCTGAGGCCTATTTCGCGAACCACGTTCTCGGTAAGGTCGGCTGGCACTCCGGATGAAGCCTTGGGCCAGGAAACCCACAGCATGCCGCTGGGCGAGAGAGCCCCTTTCAACGTCGGGAACCTGTCTTCCAACAAGGAGCGTTGTGAACAGAAGAATTGAATGAAATCCAGAGAACCTTTGAGCTTCTTACTCTGCTTGACATTGGAAGGGAGTTTCCCCAATGTCGCAGCGTAATTCTCTGGCGCCCCGATTATGGAGATAGCGAACCCACCTTTGATACCGAGCTTTTCGACCAGCGACTTCTTGGAATAGCCAGCGGCCATAATAACTGGTAGCGGCGCAGCCTTATGTAGAGGCCTTTACGCCGCCATTTGGCGAGGTAAACTCGCCGCTACAGCATCAAACTGCACCACTACCTAATCACTTGCCAGTCTTCCCTTTTGGCCAGGCAACTGCCCCCTTACCTAACCCGCGCTACCCCGAAGCCCTCTTTGCGCCGGCGGCCTGGGCTTCCAGTTCGGCCATGTCAAGGACGATGACTTTGCGGCGTTCCAGCCGAATGAGGCTCCGGTCCACAAAACGCCGCAGGTTACGCGAAACCAGGTCGCGCACCGTGCCAATCTCCGCGCCGATCTGTTGGTTGGTTTCCTCGAGGGGAAATTCGACGCCTCGCCGGGTGCGAACTCCGAGCCGCAGCGCGCGATCGCGCAGGAACCGCGCCAAGCGGTGGCTGACCTCTTTAAGCGATAATTCCTCGACCAGGTCGGCAAGATACCGGAATCTCCACGCCAGAGTGCGAATAACGGCAAGAGCCACTTCCGAATTGCGCCGGCACAACTCCAGGAACTCCTTCTTGGGAAGGAAGAGGAGCGTGGAGTCTTCCACTGCGGCAGCCGAGGCAGGGAAAGTGCCGCCGTCAAAGATGGAGAGTTCGCCAACCGTCGACCCGGCACGCTCGATCACCAGAACTTGTTCGCGGCCGTTTTCGGCCATCTTGAAGATCTTGATCGCTCCTGACTGGACGACGAAAAGGCCCTCGCACGCATCACCCTCAGCGACCAGCACCTCCTCCTTGGCCAGTCGCCGGGCTACACAGTGACAGGCAAGGGCTCTGAGCTCCTCAACGGGCAAAACGGCGAAGAACGCCACACGGCGCAGAGTCTCAATTGGATCGAGAACGGTCATGGAAGAATTCAGCAGTGAAGTAGCTAGTGGCTAGTACGCCGTTTCTAGCCACTAGCCACTAGCCACTTCACTGCCCTACAAGCCCCCGGGCGGCCGCAAGGGACGCCCCTGCCTCTCAAAGACAGCTTACCAGACACTTCGCCCGCGGGCACGACTTAAGTCATCGCAGGTTCGGAAGCACCCAGGTAGTGTAAAGTACGTTGGGGGCGCAAGTGTAACCGTATAACGATGCCCTCAGGAGGATTCTCCTATGGCGTATGTAATTGCTGAACCTTGCATCAACACCAAAGACACCGCGTGCGTCGACGTCTGCCCGGTGGATTGTATCCACCCTCGTAAGGACGAAGGCAACTTCGCCGACGTCCCTATGCTTTACATCGACCCCGTCGAGTGCATCGATTGCGGGGCCTGCGTGCCGGTATGCCCTGTTTCCGCCATCTTCCCCCTCGATGACCTGCCGGAAAAATGGAAGGAATTTACCGAGAGCAACGCCCAGTACTATCAGAAATGAAAGCGGACTTTGAGGTTGACCGTGGCAGGGCCTTCCCGTTAGAATTTGCTCAAGTATACGGGAAAGGACGGACTTAGTTATCGGACCCAGGATGGGGGGCGCATTCTCGGAGAAGGCAAAGCTCTTGTGGAGCCTGAGCGTTGTTGCCTTCTCACTGAGTTGCGCAGTGGAGAAGCAAGCTGTAACAGTTCAACCCCCTGCGGCGCCTCCAACACCGGTCGCTCAATCCGCGGCGCCCAAGCCTTCGACTGCCCCGCCTGCTTCAGCGCCTGCGCCTCCAGCCGCGCGCGCGCCTGATCCCTCCACTTTCATAGCTACCCAAACCATCTCGCAAGCCGAGGCCCTGTATAAAGCTGGAGTAGCCGACTATCGCTCGGGAAACCTGGAAGGGGCGAAGGAAAAATTCGATCAGGCGGTGGAGAAGCTGCTCGAGTCGAACCTCGACCTTCAGGGAGACGATCGCCTTAGTGGTGAATTTGACAAACTGACCGAGGACGTCTACGACGCTGAGGCGGCGGCGCTGGAACGTGGCGACATCTTGAGCCCACATAACTATGTCTCTCCTCCGCTGGAGTCATTCTCCGGGTTAACCTTCCCCGTCGATCCGAAAATCAAAGAGCAAGCTCAGCAGGAAGTGAAAGCCGTCCGATCTGACGTGACGCTGGTTTCCAACGATTATGTGGACGGCGTTTTGACTTATCTTCAGAACCATGGCCGGAGCTACGTCACGACGGCGCTGACGCGGATGGGGCTTTATCAGAACCTCATCTCAGAAACGCTTCGAAAGGAGGGCATTCCTCAAGATCTTATCTACCTTGCGGCCCTGGAGAGCGCGTTCAATCCCTACGCTTTGTCGAAGGAAGGGGCAAGAGGCATCTGGCAGTTCATGACTGGAACGGGCGTGCTTTATGGGTTGAAGAAAGATCGTTGGGTGGACGAACGTGAGGATCCCGTGAAGTCCACTCAGGCTGCGGCTCGCCATCTCAAGGAGTTGTACCAGACGTTTGGAGACTGGTCTCTGGCCATGGCGGCCTACGACAGCGGCCCCCTGACCGTGCAGGCCGCCGTGGAGAGGACCGGCTATGCTGATTATTGGGACCTGCGAAGGCTGCACGCCCTCCCCGAGGAGACCGAAGATTACGTGCCCATTTTCATGGCAACCCTGATGATCGCGAAGGACCCCAAGGCCTATGGCTTCGACATTCAGCCGGATCCGCCCCTGCTCGCCGACCAAGTGATGGTAAGCACGCCTACCGACCTGCGCCTGGTGGCTCAACTGATTGACAGGCCGGTGGATGAATTAACCCGTCTGAATCCCAGCTTGCTCCGTTGGACGACGCCGCCCAACGACCCTCAATTCGCGTTAAACCTTCCCCAGGGGACCAAGGAATTGTTCGAGAAAAGGGTGGCGGCGATTCCCGAAGACAAGCGAATCTGGTGGAGAGCTTACAAGGTGGAGGAGGGCGAGACGCTTTCCAGTATTGCCAAGAAGCTCCACGTCTCGCCGGTGAGCTTGCGGGAAGCCAACGGGCTGGAGAACGAGTCGGCGCTGGAGCTGGGCACACACCTGGTGATTCCACTGGCACCGGGCAAGGAATCGTCGCTGGCGCGGGTGCGGGAAGGGGGGCCGCGCTACGCAGTCAAGTATCGAATTCGGGCCGGCGATACTTTGGAGTTTATCGCCGACCGGTATGATGTGACTCCCTACCAGATCCGCCGCTGGAATAACTTGAAAACCTCCCAACTCACGCCCGGCGAGTCGCTGCGCATCTATGTGGCGGGAGGGAGGGGGAGCGCCTCGAGCAAGTCTCGTACGCGGGGGCGCAAGACCCCACGGCCGGCTAGCAAGGTAACCAGCCACGCAAAGGCTACACCCAGGCCAGGGGAAGGCTCGGCTCCCAGGGCGGCTGCCCAACCGTCTGCCCAGGGGCGTTAGAAAACTTTTCTGAAGAAATCACGATTGCACTTGACACAAGGATTGGTGTGTTATACATCTGCCTCCAGCGGGGTAGTTAAGACGTTGGCACCTGTCGCCCAGACCAATGCTGGGCGTTGTTGGGTTGAGTGAGAAAATGATGGCGGGAGGAATTCATGGATTTCGATAAAGACGATAAAGCGGGTGATGAGCTCGAGGATTATGGCGACGAGCTCTCCTCCGACTACAAGGAAGAAGCGGACGAGAGGTTGGGCGAGGAAGGCGAGGAGCTTGACGAGGAGGTTTCGTACAAAGTCGAGGAAACCGTGATCGCCGAAAGCGCTCCCAGCGTTCCGGTCGTCGCGGAGCCCGTCGCACCGGCCTCTGCTCCCAAGTCTGCGCCGGCGGCTCGGAAAAAAGTCGCGAAAGCGAAGCCGAAGCCCAAGCCCAAGCCGAAGCCGAAACCGAAAAAGCTGCCCGCAAAGAAGCCCGCGAAGAAAGCGGCGAAGCCTGCCAAGCCAGCGAAGAAGCCGGTTGCCAAGAAAAAGGGCCGCGGCAGGTAGCTGGACCAAGTTCCGACGACCCGCAAGGGTTCATGGCCGCCCTCAAAATGCGGGCGCGGATAAGCGCCGTGGTGGTGTGCTTGGCCTCGCGCGATAACTGAAAGGCCGGCGCCCGTGGCCAGGCAGAGTGGATGGATTCGCACTCACAACCCAACGGTGAGCCGCCAGGGCTGGACGGTCAGGCGCCCGGCGCCACGGTCACGGCCGTCGAAGTGATCCGGCGCATGCGCGGGGCCTCGCAGCCCTACCTACTGCGCTGCGCGGATCACTCCAGTTACGTGGTTAAGTTTCAGAACAATCCCCAACACGTCCGTGTTCTGGCCAATGAGATGCTGGCGGCGCGCCTGGCAATGCTCATTGGCCTGCCGGTCGCAACTCCAGCCTTCGTCGATGTTCCTCCCGACTTGATCCGGGGCAACCCCCCTCTTGAACTCGAGATCGGCCCCCGCCGCGAACTTTGCTTGGCAGGCGTGCATTTTGGCTCGCGCTACCCAGGGGAGCCCAGCCATATGCTGGTAGTGGATTTTCTACCTGATCGCCTGCTCAAAAGAGTCAGGGATGTGGCTTCGGTTTTCCTGGGGGCATTCGTTTTTGACAAGTGGACCTGTAATTGTAACGGCCGGCAAGTGGTCTTCTTTCGCTCCGTGGATGACGAGGATCCTGCGTATTCAGCTCTGCTCATCGACCAGGGCTTTTGTTTTAACGACGGAGATTGGAGTTTTCCCGATGGCCCGATTCGGGGTCTTTATCCTCGCCGGCTGGTCTATGAGGAGGTCGAGGGCTTAAAATCGTTTGAGCCTTTTCTCTCCAAGGTGGAGAATCTGGAGTACTCTCAAATCAAGGCATGCATCTTGAATATGCCTCCGGCATGGTGCGAGCCCGAGCCCGGCCAGTTGAACCAGCTCGTAGAAGCATTGTATAAGCGGCGCCGAGGAATTCGGCAGGCGATCATCGACGCAAAGAATAGTAACTTGAAACCGTTCCCGAATTGGCGCGAGACTGAAGGTGCAGCTCGACCGAGACAGGAGTCATGGTCAAAGAGAGTGAATTGAAGCAGTGTTCATACTTCCTGGTGCGCTACGTCCCGGACGTGGCGAAGGGGGAATTCATCAACATCGGGGTGTTCCTCTCTTGCCCTGCCGAGCACTTCCTGGATTGCGAGTTCAGCAGCGACTGGCGGCGCGTCTATCGTTTCCACGCTGAAGCCGATACCGAGTTACTCAAAGATCTCCAATCCCACTTCAAGCAGCAGATCAAGGAAATCAAGGACCAAGTAAAAGATCTCGACGGCTACGTCCGCGAGATGCAGCAGTCTTATTCAAACCTCATCCAGTTGTCACCACCTCGAACTTGCTTGACTGCCGATCTCGAGGCACAACTTCGAGATCTGTTCTACCGCTACGTGGGGGCGCACCTTCGAGCGCACCCGGAGCGAGGAGCCAGGATACTCATCAAACGCCAATTGACGGAATCTCTGCGCAAGACGGGGCTGCTGGAGAGCCCCTATTTTCAAAAGAACGTTCCCGCCTCCATGTGGACCAAGCCCGGCGACCCATTTATTTTCGATTTTGGTTACAAGCCTCCCGCACAGCCGGGCAAGCCGAACGGCCGGATAAGACTGATCCACGCCCATTCGATGACGGACGACCGTGAAGTCGTTGAGTCACTCATGTGGACCTTCGAAAGGGTGCTCCAGAAAGAAAGTTCTGTCCTCACCGTGGGACACGAAGATAACCCGGACCTAAGTAACGCCCAAGTCCGTTTCTCTTGGAGCGTTCTTCACCATGAACACATCCGCCTGGTGCCCGTCTCGAGGTTCGACGAATACGCTCAGTCGGTCCGCGCCGAACTTTCGATTTAGGCTGCCATGAGCGTGCACCTCAGTGTCGAATGCTATTCAGGTTACAAAGCCGATGAGCGGCCTCTTCGGTTCTCCTTTGCAGGTAAGCCTGGGGGAAGGGCGTTCGAAGTCCAAGAGGTGCTCGACCAGTGGTACGGGGTTGATTACCAGTGTTTCAAAGTCTTGGCAGACGACGGCAACTTCTACATCCTTCGCCACCAACAGTCAGAGGATAATTGGCTGCTCGATTCCTTCCGCGCTCATGACAATCAGGCTGACAAGTGATTAAATAGATGCGTTTGATGCGGGGACCAGCCGGTTGGTTCCGGGGAAGGGTTACGGGGAATGAACAAGGGCGAAAATGTGATCTCTTTCGCGCTTGCTGTAGTGGTCGTGCTGACTTTCGTCGCGATCCAGCGACACTGGAATCCTGCCAGTCTGAAGGATATGGCATCCTCCGCCGAGGATTTTATCCTCACCAGCACCGGAATACGCGGGCAAGTGCCGGATTTAGTTGGTTACGAGAGGCTGAAAACCTACCGGCTGGAGGCCTATCGCGCTGCCTTATACCGGCGCAGCCCCGCTTCATTGGTTTTCGCTCCTGGCCGCTTGGTCGTTTACAACGGCGATAATCAACCCGTCTTCAAGCTCGAGACCCTGGAAGGATCAAAAGACTCCTGGACGATTCTCTACGATTTCAACGGGCGGCACGGGCTGCCTCTCCCGGGTAGCCGTAGCCGTCCGGAATACACCAAGAGCCTGACCGGCAACGGCACGCCAGACGTTGTAATCGGCCAATATTCCGGTGGGGACCACTGCTGCGCAGTGGTCACGATAATCGAATTAGAGAGTAATGCGGTTTCCGTCATCGGGCGAATCGATGGCTTGGAGGGCTTACCTTTCGAGGGACTCGAGATTCGCAATCTTCACAAAGACAAGAGTTGGGAATGCGTGGCTCATCGGCCCTACATTACAACTTGTGGCGACCGCGCCGAGCCTGCCGACGTACTCTCCGTCTACACATTCAGGGGCGGGCAATACGTTGACAACACGGACCAGTCTGCAGATTACCTCCGCGGTATCCTGCGCCAGAATATTGCCAAATGGCATCTGGAAAAGAGCGTCTCGCTTGGGCTGTTGCAAACCGTGGCCGCCCAATTCGCTCAGTTAGGGCAGAAGGAGGAAGGGAAGCGCTTTTTTGCCATGAACTTCAATCAATTCTTGCCCAATCTCCAACAGCGGGGCATCGATCCGAACGTTTGCTTGGATGACCTGGAGAACCTCATGGATCGCTTGCCCCCCGTTCAGCCGGTCACTCGTCAACAGTCGACAGTCGAGAGTGGGCGGTCCGACGTTCACAATCCAACCACACCTAACAGTCGATAGTGGGCCGTCCGTTGCCCGTTGTCCGCGGTCGGTCGCGAGCGGGTTCGCGGGAAGACGGAATCCCCCGCCGGGACATTGAAATGTGGAGTTGTCAGCTCTCATGATACATTGGTTGCGTGTCACACAACGTCCTTCAGAGGATCCCATCCATGCGCCGCGTTGTTATTGCCTTGTTCTTGGCTTACCTTGTGCTCGCACCTGTTGGACCGAGCGTTGGAGAAGATGCGCAGACCCCAAGATCCGCGCTGCTGCAGGGTCCCGCAGGCCGCCTGCCGGTGAAGATCAATCCCCGAGCTATGACCGTTCTCCCGAACGGGCGCCTGATTACTCCGTCTGGTAAGCAGGTCAAGGTAGCGCCCCATCCTTACGGCCTCACACTCAGCCCGGATGGCAAAACCCTGGTCACCGTTAACGGCGGCACGAATCCTCTCTCGGCAAGTATCGTGACGGATATTTTCGGGCTTGCTCCGCAGGTGGCCCAAATCCCCCCCGGATTTAAGTCCTCGGACGCTGATCCGGAGAGCGTTTTTCTAGGCGCGGCCATCGCCCGCGACAACCGCACGCTTTACCTGGCGGAAGGCAACAATGGAAAGATTGGGATTTTCGACTTGGTGGCACACCGGCGGGTGGGCGGGCTTAGCTTGGATGGCGAGTTTCAGAGCAAGACGTACAGCAACAGCCTCAGCGCAGAACTCGCGCTCTCGCACGACGGCAAGGCCCTCTACGTTCTGGATCTTGCACACTTTCGCCTGGTGGTCTTTGATACCCGAAGCAAACATCTCATCGCCAGCATCGCCGTGGGCAGGATGCCCTTTGGGTTGGCTCTCTCGCGAAATGGGAAAAGGGTCTACGTATCCAATGTTGGAACATTCAGGTACACCATGGTTCCGGGTTACGACGCGAAGCAGGCGCGTGATACCGGCATCACCTTCCCGGCGTTTGGATACCCCTCGAAGGAGGCCGAAGAAGGCACTGCTGTGGAAGGCAAGCAGATTGCCGGCCTAGGCGATCCCAACGTACCCGAGTCGAATTCGCTTTATGTGATCGATGTGAAAAACCCTCGCGCTCCCAAGGTGCTTGATAGAATCCGCACCGGGCTCCCAATCGGCGATCAAATCGTTGGCGGAAGCAGCCCCGGCGCCGTGGTCACGGGCAAGAAGAAGATCTTCGTTTCCAACGCAACCCAAGACAGCATCAGCGTGATTGACGCTCGCAACGGAAAGATGGAGGAAAATGCGCTGATCGCCCCGGCGAGTGAAGTCAAGGGGCTGCGCGGCGTCCTCCCCTTTGGTATGGCGCTCAGTTCCAATGAAAAGCGCTTGTACGTCGCCTGCGCGGGCATCAATGCGGTGGCGGTGGTTGAGACCGACCAAATGCAACTCCTGGGTTTCATTCCCACGGGTTGGTTCCCGGCCCGGCTGGCCTTGAGCGCCGACAGCAGGACACTTTTTGTGGCCAACGCCAAGGGTTTTGGCGCCGGCCCGAATGGAGGGAGAGGCGTTGAGCTTGGCCCGGAGGGCGCCTACATCGGAGATATCACCAAGGGCACGGTTTCTATTGTGACGATCCCGAAAGACTACCAGTTGCGTCCCCTCACACTCCAGGTGATGAAGAACAACGGCTTCGTTCCCGGGTTCCTGGCCCAAGGACCAGCGCCAGAGCGCTCTGCCAACTCTCCTATCCCACTCCCAGGCGCACCCCGCTCGAAAATCCGCCATGTGGTTTTCATTACAAAAGAGAACCGGACCTTCGACGAGGTATTGGGCGATTTGGAGGGGGCCGAGGCGGAGCGGGACGCCACGCTGGCCCGCTGGGGGGTCGACGCCACCGTCAAGGAGAAGGATGAACCAACCCTCGAGCACGTACAGGTCACTCCCAACCAACATGCTCTGGCCAAGCGATTTGCCTTCGGCGATAACTTCTACGTGGATTCGGATGTCTCCGTAGATGGCCATCACTGGCTGGTGGGCAATTACCCTAATGAGCTCCTCGAATCGGCTTGGCCCACCGGATACGGCGGCAAGCTCGACTTCGTTCCGGATCAGGACGCCCCCGGTCGCCTGGACATCGGGGCCTCGTCTACAATTCCGGAGACTTACCTGGAAAGCGGCTCGCTGTGGGAAAACCTGGCCCGCGCACAGCTTAGCTTCCGCAATTACGGCGAGGGCATGGAACTGCCGGGCGATGACGAAAGCACCGGAGAATATCCCACCGGCTCGCGCCAATCCGTGAATGTCCCGATGCCGAAGGTCCTGTTCGACAACACCTCGCGAGACTTTCCGACATTCAATACCAACGTCTCTGACCAGTATCGCTTCGCGCAGTTCAAGAAAGAATTCGATGAATTCGCGAGCGGGAAAAAACCAATGCCGCGGTTCATCTACATCTGGCTTCCCAACGATCACACCGCCGACCCGCGCCCCGAGGATGGATACCCGTACCACGCTTCCTACGTGGCGGATAACGATTTGGCGCTGGGCAAGCTGGTGGAGTTGTTCTCCCATAGCCCTTTCTGGGAGGACATGGCCATCTTCGTGACTGAAGACGACGCGCAGGACGGCCAGGACCACGTAGATGCTCACCGCAGCTTGTTGTTCGCGATAAGCCCTTATGCGAAGCCAGGCGTCTCCCACGTTCATACCAGCATGGCAAGTATTATCAAGACGATCGATCTGATCCTGGGCATGCCCTACATCAATCAATACGACGCCGCAGCTTCCGACCTCTCCGACATGTTCACCGATACACCGGATTTCACCCCTTACACCGCTTTGCCGTCCGACACGCACATCTTCGATCCGGCGAAAGTTAAGGAGCCTGGACTCGAGGCCAAGCCCGGCCAACCTCTGGATAATCCCGAACTGATCCGCAAGGAGATGAAGAATCGCATTGAGCCGAAACCATGACATTGTGGCGCGGGGGAGACGCCCGCAGTCGCGGGAGCGTCCTACCGGCGCGCCACAGCGGGCAAGATGCCCGCGCTCCATTCCCTCGCCTTGACGCTCTCGGTGGTTTCCCCTAGAGTAAGGTGGTTGAGGCCGTTCCCACGCACGTGCTCCCGAAAATCACGGAGCATCGAGCGCCCGTAGGCACCGTCCAGCACTTGCCCGAGGCACCATGTATTTCGGTTCGCGCACAAAGCCCTTCCTGCCTATTGTTCTTTTGACCTGCACGCTCTCGACATTCGCCTTCACTCCGGTGGCGACGCGGCATGGGATGGTGGCTTCGAGCGAACCTTTGGCATCTGAGGTGGGTGTGCAAATTCTCCGCGCTGGGGGCAACGCTGTAGACGCGGCGGTGGCGGTTGGCTTTGCCCTGGCCGTAACTCATCCGGTAGCGGGCAACATCGGCGGGGGCGGTTTCATGCTGATCCGCCTGGCCAAGGGCGAAGCTGTGGTCGTGGACTACCGTGAGGCCGCCCCGGCTGCCGCTTCCAGAAACATGTACATTAATTCCAAAGGGGAACTCCTCCCGGACGCCAGCACCGTGGGAGTTTTGGCGGCGGGGGTCCCGGGCACAGTGGCCGGTCTGGCGCTGGCCGAGCAGAAATATGGGAGACTGGGGCTGGCTCGCGTGATCGCTCCTGCGATTCTTCTCGCGCGGGACGGCTTCGAGGTCAGCTACAACCTCAGCGAATCGCTCCGTCGGGAGGGGGATCGGCTCTCGAAGTTCGATGCTTCACGCCAGGTTTTCCTTCGGGATGGACACCTCTACGAGCCAGGCGAGATTTTCAAGCAGCCGGAACTGGCTCGGACCCTCGAGGCTGTGGCGCGTGAAGGTGTCGAGGGCTTCTATTCGGGCCGCGTGGCGCAGGAGATCGTCGCCACGATGCAAAAGTACCATGGCCTTATCACCGAGCAGGACCTTGCACAGTACCATCCAATCCTGCGCCAGCCGCTGGAGGGCCATTTCCGAGGGTACGACGTTCTGGTGGTTCCGCCGCCGAGTTCCGGAGGCGTGGCCTTGATTGAAATGCTGAACGTTCTCGAACCCCTGGACCTGGGGCTGCCCGACTCTTTTGGGTCCATGCGTTTCATCATCGAGGCCATGCGACGCGCCTACGCTGATCGCGCTGCTTACTTGGGGGATGCTGACTTCGCTTCCGTGCCCGTGGCGCGGCTCACCAGTCAGGCTTATGCGGCGAGGCTGCGCGAGGAAATCCTGCAATCCAAGCCGGACACGCCCATTCCAGCCGGCAACCCCCAGGCATTTGAGGGCGCCCAGACCACGCATTACTCCGTCGTGGACGACGAGGGCAACGCGGTGGCGAACACCTACACCCTGAATAACGGCTACGGGAGCGGAGTCACGGTCGAGGGCGCGGGCTTCCTCTTGAACGATGAGATGGACGACTTTGCCTCCAAGCCGGGCGCACCCAACCTATATGGCCTTGTGCAAGGAGAGGCGAACGCCATCGCTCCCAACAAGCGGCCTCTTTCCAGCATGACCCCAACCATAGTTCTTCAAAATGCCAAGCTCCGGCTGGTTCTCGGCTCTCCTGGCGGAGGCACGATCATCAACACCGTGCTCCAAGTGCTCCTCAACGCCCTCGTCTTCAAAATGGACATCCTCCAGGCTGTCAGTTTCCCGCGTTTCCACCACCAGTGGATGCCGGATCGGTTGATCCTCGAGCGGGTCGGCTTTTCGGCGGACACGGTTCAGAAACTGCGCGAAGCCGGCTATCAGATCGATTTTCGCGGCGGGATGGGTGATTGCGAGGCGATCGAAGTCGATCCTCTTACGGGTTGGAAGTTCGGCGCGGCCGACCCGCGCGCCTACGGAAAGGCGGTAGGATACTGATGAACTACGGTCTCTCCACCTCCTTGTTTGCCGAGGAAAGGCTCAATTCCCATATCCTGGACAAGATCTTGGCGGCCGGACTGCGTCATCTGGAAATCATGGCTGCCCGCCAGCATCTCGACTACCACGACGTGAACCAGGTGCGCGATGTGGCGCATTGGTTCAGCGACCATGAGGTCACTCTTCATGCCCTGCACGCTCCACTCTTTAACGATTGGAATTGGGGACGGTCGGGAGGGCTGCTCATTTCCGTTGCCAACCTGGTGCGCCGAGCCCGAATTGCCTCGATGGATGAAATCAAGCGAGCCATCGAAGTTGCGGAGCACCTCCCTTTTCGCTACCTCGTTCTTCACCTGGGTGTTCCCGATGAAGAGTACGACCTGAACAAGTTCGATGCCGCGTTCACATCTCTCGAACACCTGAACCTCTTCGCCAAAGAGCGCGGCGCCCAAATCCTGCTCGAGAATATCCCCAGTGCGTTAAGCGCACCCGAGCGCATGCTGACGTTTTTCCAATACACGCGCTTGGATTTGAAAATCTGCTTCGATACCGGCCATGCACATCTGACGGGTGGAGTGCAACCGGCCTTCCATACGCTCAAGGGTCACATCGCCGCCGTGCATCTTCATGACAACCGGGGAGAAAAGGATGAGCACCTTCTGCCCTTCGAGGGCAAGATTGATTGGGCGCAGACCATGCGTGACTTCCGGTCATTGGGCGCAGAGTTTCCCATCCTCTTCGAGGTCAATAGCGAGCGCCACGACCCGGGGCTATTGGGTCGGCTTCCGGAGGTGATGGCGCGGCTCGAGGAGTTGTAAACTTCGGATATTGGCCGGGACGGTTTATGACCGTACGCAAACCTTGGTCACGGATTCTAGTCATCGCCTGGGCATCGTCAGCCTGTCGACCAGACTGATCAAAAGCGTTCGACACCGCCATATCGTTTCCTAACAGACCATCGGGCCGGTCTTTTGTTCACCCGATCGACGAGCAGAACAACGCGAGGAGAATACCTTGGTTCCCACTGTTGAGATTCGCAAAGTTGCCGATTACGTTGGCCAGGAAGTTCTTGTGCAGGGGTGGCTCTATAACCTGCGGGAGAGCGGCAAGCTGTTGTTTCCGCTTTTCCGCGACGGCACAGGCCTGATTCAGGGCGTGGTGGTGAAGAGCGCGATTTCGCCGGAAGTCTTCGAGCGGATCCGCAACCTCACCCAGGAATCGTCGTTGCGAGTGACTGGCAAGGTGCGCGCCGATCAACGCGCTCCGGGCGGCTTCGAGCTGGATGTGACCGGCCTGGAGATCGAACAGTTGATCCCGCCCGAGAACCCTTATCCCATTACTCCCAAAGAGCACGGCACGGAATTCCTGATGGACCATCGCCATCTCTGGCTGCGCTCCCTGCGGCAGCGCGCCATCCTGGGCGTACGGCACGAAATCATCAAAGCCGTGCGCGACTTCTTCGACGAGCGCGGCTTCACCTTGGTGGACACACCCATCTTCACGCCCTCGGCTTGCGAGGGCACCACCACCCTCTTCGAAGTCAACTACTTCGACGATAAAGCTTACCTCACCCAGTCGGGCCAGCTTTACAACGAGGCGGCGGCCATGGCGGTTGGCAAAACTTACTGCTTCGGACCCACCTTCCGCGCGGAAAAGTCGAAGACCCGCCGCCACCTGACGGAGTTTTGGATGGTTGAGCCGGAAGTCGCTTTCTCCCACCTCGAGGATGCCATGGCGCTGGGCGAAGAACTGGTGGCGTTCGTGGTCGAGCGCGTTCTCGAAGCCCGCCGCCCGGAGCTGAAAACCCTGGAACGCAACGTGGCCAACCTGGAGAAAATCAAGCTGCCTTTCCCGCGCCTGAGTTACGACGATGCGGTGAAAATGCTTCAGGAAAAGGGCAGCGAGATTCAGTGGGGCGGGGATTTCGGGGGCGGCGATGAGACCATCATCTCCGAGAACTTCGATCGGCCCGTGCTCGTTCACCGCTATCCCAGCCAGGTGAAGGCTTTCTACATGGCGCCGGACCCGCAGCGTCCGGAAGTGGCGCTGTGCGTGGATATGCTCGCGCCGGAAGGTTACGGGGAAATCATCGGCGGGGGCGAACGCCTGGCCGATTACAACCTGCTCCTCGAGCGACTCGAGAAGGAGAACTTGCCTCGCAAGTCGTTCGAGTGGTATCTCGATTTGCGCCGTTATGGCAGCGTGCCGCATTCGGGCTTCGGCATGGGCATCGAACGCGTGGTCGCCTGGCTCTGCGGCCTCGAACACGTACGCGAGACCATTCCTTTTCCGCGCATGCTCTACCGCCTGGCGCCCTAGCTTGGGGCTAGGGGCTGGGGACCAGGGGCTAGGGTAATTTTAGATTTTGGATTAGCCCTCTTGCCGACTGCTTACTGATCCCTTTTTCTCCTGTTGACATTCTACAGAGACCACTCTATTCTATGACCTGTTGACATTCTAAAGGAGAGCGGGTCCATGGACCAACCCAAGGGAGACATTCTGCAGGGGACCTTAGATCTGATGGTGCTCAAGGTCCTGGAAGGCATGGGGCCGTTACACGGTTACGGAATCGCCCGCCGCCTCGAACAAGTTTCGGAGAACCTGCTCGAACTGAATCAGGGTACTCTGTACCCGGCCCTCCTTCGTCTCCAGCAGAGGGGTTGGATTAACTCCAAATGGGGCGCTTCGGAGAATAATCGCCGGGCCAAGTTTTACTCTCTGACCAAGGCTGGGCGAAAGCAACTCGCAACCGAGGAAGAAAGCTGGGCGCGCACGGTAAACCTAATGGCCCGTCTGCTCGAGAGAACAGAAGGGTGAGGGTACGTTCGCGAACCTCCGCTTCACCGCTGTCATTCCGAGCGGAGCGAGGAATCGCGCTCTGCCGCCGGGCGTATCGCCGCAGGGCAAGATTCCTCGCTGCGCGCGAAATGACAGACCGATGCTGAGAGCTGATGGCTGAGAGCTGACTGCCAACCGATGACTGAAAACTGACGACTGATAACTGACGCCTGAGGGCTGACATGCGAATTCTTATATCGCGCTTTATTGGCCTCTTCCGCAAGCAGCGGCAGGAGCGGGAGCTCGACGAGGAGTTGCGCTCGCATCTCGAGATGCTGACGGAAGAGAAACTGCGGAAAGGGATGTCACCGGAGGAGGCGCGCTACGCCGCCCTGCGCAGTTTTGGTGGCGTCGAACGGACGAAGGAACGTTATCGCGAGCAGCGTGGCATGCCTACCCTCGAATCATTCTTCCAGGACATCCGTTACGGCCTGCGCGGCTTGCTCAGGAATCCCGGCTTCGCCGCCGTGGCGATCATGACGCTGGCTCTGGGAATCGGCGCCAACACGGCCATCTTCAGCGTGGTCCGCGCTGTCCTGCTGCGTCCTCTGCCCTATCGTAACCCAAGCCGCTTGGTCTACATCTCCGAGTTCTGGCCGCACGAAACTCCCGTCCGGACTGTGCCGAATCCCGATTTCGCCAACTGGAGCGAGCATACCCGGCTCTTCGACGGCCTTGCGGCTTATGGTGGCGGAGCGGAGGTCAATCTAATCGGGATGGGGGAACCGGAGCGTTTGTCGGGGGCTAAGGTCACTGCGGATTTCTTCACGCTGCTGGGAGTCGAGCCAATTCTGGGCCGGAGTTTTCTGCGCGAAGAGGATCGACCGGGCGGCCGCAAGGCAACGCTGCTCAGCTACGAACTCTGGCAGCGGCGCTTTGGTTCGAACTCGAAAGTCATCGGCTCGACAGTCCAGCTTGACGGCGACCTGTACACGATCGTCGGGGTCACGCCGGCCGGCTTCCGGTTTCCTGACGACGACTTTCGCGCCCAAGTGTTTTTGCCCATGCTCGTGGCTCGCGTGGCCGACTGGAAGTCGCCGGACCCGAATCAGTTCAGATTGGTGAGGGCTCTCGCCCGCCTCCGTCCGGGTGTTGCGCCTGAACAAGCCCGCGCCGAGTTGACCGCACTGGTGCGAGCCGAGGCCGAACTGGAGCCGCCGCAGTTCAAGCGCATGCGGGCAGGAATGGAGGTCAGGGTCACTTCGCTTTTTGAAAGGCTATCTGCGCCCGTTCGCCCGCTTCTCCTGATCCTATTATCCGCGGTTGCGTTCCTACTCATCATGTCGTGCGTGAATGTCGCGGGCATGCTGCTGGCCCGAGGGGCCTCGCGGCAGCGGGAATTGGTTGTGAGGGCGGCCCTAGGCGCTCGAAAGGCGCGCATTGCGGCGCAGTTGCTGACGGAGAATTTGGCGTTGGTGATAGCTGCGGCAGCAGTAGCGTTCCTGATAGGATTTGCTGGTTTTCGGGCCTTGCAAACTCTCGCACCGCCCCAGATTCCGCACCTCGACAGTGCCAGACTCGACTTGAGCGTGCTGCTCTTTACCATGCTCATTGCCGCCATCACGGGCATTCTTTCCGGCCTTGCTCCCGCCGTCGTCGGCTCGCGCCTGGACCTGAGCGAAGCCTTAAAGGGCAGCGGAGCGGGAACCGGCTCGATCCGCAATCAACACCGGATTCGAAGCATCCTGGTGACCACAGAGGTTGCCCTGGCTCTGGTGCTCCTGATAGGATCGGGCCTGCTTACTCGTAGCCTCATCCATCTCATTTCCGTCGATCCGGGTTTCAACACTCACCGCTTACTGACGCTTCGCATTTCCCTCTTTGAAAGAGCTTATCCAAAACCTGAGCAGAAAGACGCCTTCCTCAGCGTGCTGCTGGCGCGGCTGAGGGCATTGCCAGGTGTCCGTTCCGCCGCGGCGGGCAGTGGGCTGCCTACACTCGGTTGGTGGTCTCTCGCAGGAACGGACATCGAAGGCCAGCCGCAGATGGCGCCGGGATTGCGCCCCGACATTCCTCACGACGTGGTCACCACGGACTACTTCCAAACGCTGGGCATTCCGCTGCTGGCCGGTCGGACGTTCAACGAACTGGACCGCCCGGGCACAGTCCCGGTGGCGATTGTCAACCAAGCTTTCGTTCGCCAGTATTTTCCAGGGCAAAATCCAATCGGCAAACATGTTGGGAGAAGAACTTCTCCAGGCGTATGGGGCGAGATCATCGGAGTGGTAGGAAATGTGAGGCAACTCGGCCCCTCCCAAGCCGCTTCACCTGAGGTCTACACGGCGTACCAGCAGGAGCCCGAAGGAGACGTGAATCTGGCGGTACGAACGGACCGAGACCCGCTGGCGCTGGTCGCCCCGGTCAAGGCCGCAGTTCAGGCGGTGGACCCCGATCAACCTGTATACGACATCGCCACGATGGACCAACGATTGTCAGAGTCTATCGCGCCGCAGCGATTCAATGCCTTGCTGGTAGGAATGTTCGCGCTTTTGGCGCTCGGGCTGGGAGCAATTGGGATCTATGGAGTGCTGGCCTATTCGGTGGCTCGCCGGACGCATGAAATCGGCATTCGCATGGCATTGGGGGCCAAGCGAGGGAATGTGATTAAGGTGGTTGTTGGAGAGGGATTCAAGCTGACGCTGATCGGTTTGGGACTTGGCATCGCCGGCGCACTCGTCCTCACGCGTTTTCTCACAAGCCTGCTTTATGGCGTCAAGCCCACTGACCCGCTGACGTTCGTTGTCGTGTCGCTGATTCTCGTTGCCGTTGCACTGTCAGCGAGTTACATCCCGGCACGATGGGCGGCCAAGGTCGATCCAATGACCGCCTTGAGATGTGAATGAGAGGTGGAGACAGGGTCGGGTGGCGCAGCAGGATCAGTCGGCCCAGCCTACAAAGGGTCAAGGCCTGCAACATTTCGACTGTTCGTCGTGTCTAACACGTCGGGGCCAAGGGCAGTCCACCCGCTGCTGCCGGTCAGCAGGCAAGGAACCCCATAAAGCACGAACACGGAGTTGTACTGGGGTTCTGGGCGTCCCGCACTTGGGCTCTTTCATCCGCGAAAGCGGCGAGAGTTTCTCAAATGCTCGAGATAAAAGGTCTGACAAAAAGGTACAGCCATACCACCGCCGTCGATAATGTGAGTTTCCGCATCGACCCAGGCGAGGTCTATGGATACCTCGGCCCCAACGGTTCGGGTAAAACCACGACTGTAAAGATGCTGACCGGACTGCTCGAACCCAGCGCCGGCGCCATCTTTTTCAACGGACGGGACATTCGCTCGGACCTGATAGGCTATCGCAGGCGCCTTGGCTATGTTCCTGAAGAACCCCACCTTTACCCTTACCTGAGCGGCAAGGAGTATCTGGAGCTGGTGGGACGGTTGCGTTCTATTCCGGAGCGAACGCTCGCCGCCAAGGTGGAGGGCCTTTTGGAGCTATTCGATCTCGGCGCCTACCGGTACTCTCCGATTTCCTCATACTCGAAGGGGATGAAGCAGAAAATCCTGATCTGCGCCGCCCTGCTGCATAACCCGGAGGTGCTGATTTTTGACGAACCGCTTTCCGGCCTGGATGTGACCTCGGTGCTGGTTTTCCAAGACGTGGTCAAGTCGCTGGCCGCCGAAGGCAAGATCATCCTCTACACCTCGCATATTCTCGAACTAATCGAGAAGCTGTGTTCCAGGGTAATGATCCTCCACCGCGGGCGCGTAGTGGCCAACGACCGGGTCGAACGGCTGAGAGACTTGATGAAGTTGCCCTCCCTCGAGGAGATTTTCCGCGAGCTCGTCGTCGAGGAGGATACGGAAAGAGTGGCGAAAAATATCGTGCAGGTAATGAAACTCCAAGTGTGAAGAATGCTATGCCGGGCTGGGTCCGACTCCGAAAGCTCCTTCGTGATGACGACACGCACTTCCTCGAACTGTCGAAGCATTTCTTTCGCCAGTTCTTCGAGAACGAGCTCATCGCGGCGGGGAGTGAAGCCCGGCTGACTGTCGTCAATGCTCTCGCCCTGCTCGCTTTCCCGCCCATTTTTTACACGCTTTATCAGGTCGACACCTATGCAAACATCTGGTGGAATATGCCGTGGAAATACCCCACGGTTTCTCTGATTGACCATTACCGTTTCGTCACGTTTTCGATGGTCGTTATCGGGTTTATCGCGATCCTGGAATGGGACGCGTTGTTTCTTGATCGGCAGGACTATGCGGTCCTTACTCCCTTGCCCCTTAAGGCAGCGAAGATTTTCGCGGCTAAAATCACCGCCCTGCTGCTTTTCCTCTCGCTCTTTATCCTTGATGTCGGAGGCATTCCCACCCTCCTCTACCCTCTCGTGGAAACGACGGGTATACGCAGCCACCACGTATCCTTCCTTCAACTTTGCGGCATGATCGCGGCCCACGGTGTCGCAATTGTCAGCGCTAGTGCCTTTAGCTTCCTGCTCTTTGTGGCACTGCAAGGCCTCCTCGTCAGTTTGCTTAGCCTCCGGGCCTTCAAAAAGGTTTCTCTTTACGTGCAAGTCCTCGGGATGGTGACGCTGCTGCTTTTGCTCTTCTCGTTGCCGATTATTTCCACCCTCCTGCCCACCGGGCAACAGGCGCGCAGCGCACAGCTCATCTGGCTCCCACCCCTCTGGTTCATGGGCCTCTATCAAACCCTTCTGGGCTCGGACGTTGCCGCGTTCCACTCTTTAGCCTGGAGATCGATCATCGCGCTTGGCCTCGTGATCCTAGCCTGCGCAGCCAGCTATATCCTCAACTACAAACGGCACATGCAGCGGGCGTTGGAAGCGACCGAGGCCGACCCAGCCAGGCCATCCTGGCTGCATGGCGCAACGCGGTGGGCCTTGAATCAACTCGTGCTGCGCAAGCCGCTCGAGCGCGCCACGTTTTTTTTCGTGGTGAACACCGTAGTGCGCAGCACCAAGCACCGGCTTTACCTTGCCGCTTATGTCGGCGTGGGATTCGCGCTGGCCGCCTTCGGGATACTTGAAGTGTTCGTGCACACAGTGCGTCGGGATTTCAGTGCGGCGCTCTTTCAGCCGAATGAGGCCTTGCTCGCCATTCCGCTCATCCTGTCCTTTTTCCTGCTTTCCGGGATTCGCGTAGTGTTCACTGTACCCGCCGAGCTGCGCGCCAATTGGGCTTTTCAATTAGCTGAAGACGAAAGCTGGCTCGAATGCTGTTCTGGAGCTCGAAAGGCCATGGTCATGCCTGCTCTCTCACTGCTCCTTTTGCTCTACCCTCTCTATGCGGTCCTCTGGGGATGGCTCGTTGCCTTCCAGCACTTCATCTTTTGCCTGATGCTTTCGCTCATTCTTGTGCAACTGCTCCTGATGAACTTCCGCAAAGTCCCCTTTACGTGTTCATATCAGCCGGGCAAGGCCTACATTACGGTGCTCGGTGTTTTCTATTGGCTAGCTTTCACGACCTACGCTTACACCATGGCGACGCTCGAACGCTGGCTGCTCAAGGATGGGGTCCGTTGCATTGTCTTCTTTGTTTTTGCGCTCGCGGTGTTCGTGGGACTGATTCTGTGGCGGAAGACGAAGTCGATAGAAGGGCTGGGGCTCATCTACGAAGATGCGCCCAATCCTGACGTGCAAACTTTGGGCCTGGGGGCCTGAATAAAAGAGAACGGCATTTCTAAGGCAAAGTCACCACCGCCATAGCGCCTATTCCCCCAATACCTGCACAAGGTAAACTCTCTCCAGCGGCCCATCATACTCCATAAAGTAGATGGTCTGGCGGGAGCCCCGCACGATCTTGCCGTTTTCAATCGGAAACATGCACTGGATTCCGCCCAGAATGCTTTTCAGGTGGGAGTCCGCATTGAAGCCCATGCGGCCGTCGAAATCGAGGTAGCGTCGATGGTGGTAATCTTCTTCTTCCGGGAAAAGGCGCGAAAAATGCGTGAGGATGTCTTCCTCGAGACAGGGAATTCCCTCCGTCACCAGCAAGCCGGATGAGGTGTGGCAGGTCATGACGTTCACCACACCGTTCTTCACCCCGCTCTTCTCGACGATTTCATCCACCTTCGGCGTGATGTTGATCGCCTCTTCGGCCCTGCGGCTTTGGACCCTCACTCTCTCGAGTTTGATGATCATCGCGACCTCTGAATCCCCAGCAAGCGTTCCGCATTCGTCGAGAAAATCTTGTCCAGACACCCTTCCGTCAGCGCCAGCGACTTGAGCGCCTTCACCATGTTCTTGATCTCCACGCGCGGGTAATTGGAGCCAAAAACGACCTGGTTGCGAAGGCTCCGCTCGATGAGCGTCGTCGGGATTTGGCGGCTGAAAACAAATTGGAAAAACTCGCTGGGGCCGTCGTAATAAAGGCATGAAGTGTCAAGGAACACGTTGGGGTACTTCAGGGCCAAAGCCGTAGCATCCCAAACCCAGGGCCAGCCCCAGTGGGCCAGCACGAAGTGCAGGTTCGAGAATCTGCGAATCGCCTTTTCCAACAAAAGGGGCTGACCCTGCTCGAGCGGAGTTCCCGGCGCCCAGCTCATTCCAGTGTGAATGACCACGGGTATGCCCAGAGAGGCTGCCGTTTCATAGAGGTCGAAAACTCCGGGATGGTTGAGATCAAAGTCCTGCAGGGCGGCATCCAGCTTCAGGCCTTTCAGGCGGAGTTGCGTGACGGCGGATTCCAACTCCTGCGGAGCGCCCGGCCGCATCGGGTCGACGCTCGCAAACCCGATGAACCGATCCGACATGCCGCAGAGTTCGGCAACCTGTTCATTGCTGCTCACAGCGTCCTTGTGCGCCCGCTCGCAGGCGATGGGGAGGAGGACAGCCTTCTGGATCCCGGCCACGTCCATTTGCAGGAAGAAGGTTTCGAGCGGCTGAAAGTTGTTTCCGATGTTGAAGACTTCACGCGCCACGCGCACGTAGTTCGGATATTTCTCCGCGAACTCCCTGATCAGCACCGGGTGTGTATGGAAATCAATCATCACTGTGCCTTTACCTTCCCCCCAAAACGTGTAGCGGCGACTTTGCCTCAGGCCTGGCCAAGATCGCCGCTGCCTTTCCTGCGAAAGAACTCCTCAAAGCGCCGCCGGTCACGAAATGCTTCCGTGCCACCAGGGCGCGTGGTGGAAAAGGCGCCGGAGGTGTTGCCGTAGGCCACGCAGTCGGCAAGCGCCGCTCCCCGGACGTATTGGTGAATGAACCCCGCGTCGAAGCTGTCTCCCGCGCCCACCGGATCGACGACCTCGACATCGAGCGCCGGGCGCCGCACCTGCCCGGAGGGGCCACGGGCCAGCGCTCCCTCGGCGCCGAGCTTCACCACCAAGATGGGCACCCGCGGCGAGAGCGCTGCAATTGCGGCCTCCAGGTTGTCAGCACGCGCAATCTTTTGCGCCTCACGCTCGTTGGCAAAAAACACGTCGACATATTTCAACACGTCCAATAGGTCTTCACTCCAGCGATCTGCAGGGTCGTCATTCGTGTCGAGCGAGGTAGTAAGGCCTTTCTGTTTCATCTTTTCGAACAACTCCGGGATGCGCGACCTGAGGCTGCGATGCAAAAAGAAAGACGAAAGATGAAAGTGCTTCGCATCCGCCAGGTAATCGAGGTCCAAATCCTCGAAGCACATATCGTCCATGGTTCCGGGGTAAGTCAATATGTTGCGGCAGTCTTTACGTGGCAGGATCACGGTAAGGCCCGTGGTTGTAGGGCCGCTTACTCTTCTTACCCTCGCAACGTCCACTCCGCCGGCCGCCAGCCGATCAAGCGCAATCTGCCCAAGCGGATCATCGCCAATCCGGGAGATAAAGCCGACCTTGCTTCCCAACACAGAAAGATTGTGGGCAAAAATAGCCGAAGAACTTCCCAGGGTGAGGGCCAGCCGGTTGGCCAACAACTCACGTTCCGGCTCGAGCTGCTCAGGCAACCCGTAGAGAATCAAATCCAGGTTCAACTCGCCCACGACTGTAACATCGAAATGAGCCACTATGCGCCGCTCCTTTCCAGGATGACGGCCCTCGACAGATTTCGCGGCCGGTCGATATCGTACCCTTTTTTCAGGCCCGTGTAGAGCCCCAATAACTGGCAGGTGACGAGGTAGGCAACGAGCCTTGCACATTCGGGAATTTCGAGCTTGAGTTCAACCAGGAAATCTGCTTGCCGCCTCACAGCATCGTCAGCCTGGTTGGTGATCACCAGGGTCGTTGCGCCGAGCCCTTTGATCTCCTCCAGAACTTCACGCTCCGGCGCGTATCCTGCCTCCGAGAGTAGGAAAGTGATGAGCGTCTCGGGCCCCACGATCGCCTTGGGGCCATGGCGGAATTCCAGGGTATGAAATACCTGCGCATAAGAGCAGGACATCTCTTTGATCTTGAGCTGGCCTTCTGAGGCAATGCCGAAGAACGGCCCTTGGCCCAGGAAGACATAGTCGGCAAAAGTTCGCGCCGCCACGAATTCCTGAATCCTGGGATTCACCCTGTCAAGAATCGGCTGCACCGCAGCGGGAAGCTGCCGGAGTCCGTCCGTAAACTCCTTATTGTAGGCAAAACACGCCGCCAGCGACTGCAAGCCTAGCAGCATGGAAGTGAAGGACCGAGTCATTACCACACTTTTCTCATCGGCCGGCAAAAGGTAGATTGTCTCGGCAGAGATTTCCTCCAGAGGATGCCCCTTCGAGCAACTGATGGCCAGTGTGGAGATTCTCCGTTCCTGTTCCAGGTACTGGGCAGCCCTCACAACTTCCGAGGAGTGCCCGGAGCGCGAGACCAGGATGGGCTGGCACTTCGTTGATTCGTTCAGGACGAGTTCTGGAAAAAGAAGCAGCTCCGAAGCCGGAATGGCCCAGGCTCGCGTTCCCGTGACCATCTCCCAGCTCGCCGCGGCCGCCAGCGAGATATAGTAGCTCGAACCGCAACCAATGAAGAGGTATTCGGCGTCTTTGTCGAGCCGTTTTCGCGCCCTCTCGAGTTGCCCGCTTGCATCGAACATCCTAAAACACTCTTCCCAGCAGCGCGGTTGGGAAAGAATCTCATTCTGCGTTCTTGCTTCGCTAGTCTCGTCTATTGAACTCATGTGGAGTTTCTCCTTGCAGGTGTTGTCGGGGCGGCCCTTGTAGCCGCCCTGGGGCAACCACAAGCTGCCCCTACGCACATAAGTGGGGGGGCTGCTCCTATTTCCATTTATAACGTTTCGCTTCGTTTGTCAAACAAAATTCTCGCCGGACAACGCGCGTCCGAACAGATTAGGAGACAAACAAATTCTTCGCCGAGAGTGGTGGCGCTCGTCATGCCCTTTGCATTTACGGCCAGGAAGCTGACGACGTCTGCATTCCCGGAGGCCCATCCCGGTTTTCCAGAGCCCTTCAATATTAGCTTGACAACCGTGAATCCTGGATATAAAAGTAACAATTCGAAGTAATCCGTAACAAGGCGTTCGAGAATATCTCGCTGCAATTGACGAGGCCGTACGAGAAGGGCCTTTGGAAAGCGAAATACGGCTGTCGATCTTATTCTGCGGGTACCGCTTGTTCTGCTCGGAAAAGGAGAATCAATATGAGAAAGCCCGTTTTGGCCGTTCTGGTAATGGCCTTTCTGCTGCCTGGCTTGGTCTTCGGGCAGCGTACAAGCACCAGTATTTCGGGCACCGTCACTGACCCGTCGGGCGCCCTTATCCCTGGCGCCCAGGTGGTCGCAATTGAGACCTCCACCGGGACGACTACCACCGTCAAGACCGGTACAGACGGCTTTTACATGCTTCCCAACTTGCGCCCAGGAACTTACCGGCTGCGGGTGGAGCAAGCCGGGTTTCAGTCTTCGGTACAGAACGGAATAGTTCTGGAGGTTGACCGGCCGCTCAGCATCAATGTTAGCTTGCAGGTCGGCACGCAAGCCCAATCCGTTACGGTCACAAGTGAAGCTCCTCAAGTCGACACTCGGACCGGCGAGCTAAATAGTTTGATTACCGGAGGCATGGCGGCGGACCTGCCTCTTAACGGCCGCAATGTACTCCAACTGATGACGCTGTCTCCGGACATAAGCCCTTCCACGCCCCCAGGAGCCACGATCGCCTACGACCAGATTGCGATTCGGCCTGAAGCGACAAGTGTCTTCATGTCGGCAAGTGGCGGGCGCGGAAATTCAACGGCGTTCTATCTGGATGGGGGCGTCGACGAAGACACCTATGACCAGGTTGCCAACATTTATCCCAACCCTGATGCGATTCAAGAGTTCAGCTATGAAACGAATAATTACTCAGCCAGGTACGGTGGCCGTGGCGGGGGCGTTGTGAACGCGGTCACGAAGGGCGGCAGCAATCAATTCCATGGCTCGGCATTCGAGTTCGTACGGAATGGTGACCTCAATGCCCGTAACTTTTTTGCTTCTGCGAATGATGGGCTGAAGCGAAATCAGTACGGGGGCACAGTCGGCGGTCCCATTCAGAAGAATAAGACGTTTTTCTTCGCTTCCTGGCAAGGTACTAAGCTGCGTTCCGCGCCCAGTCAGAATGTTGCCGTCACCGCTACTGCGGCGGAACTCGCCGGGGATTTCTCGGCGCTGTGTCCCGGAGGCTTCGACGCCAGCGGAATCTGCCCTTCCGCCAATGGCACCCAGCTCGTCAACCCGAATAACAACGCGCCGTTTCTAAACAATCAGATTCCCACAAGCGATTTTGATCCGGTGGCACAAAAGGTGTTGGGTCTGGTTCCCGTGGGGGCGCCCGTAACCGGAATAGCGTATTACACTACGCGAACGGTAAATAATGATAACCAATGGGTAACTCGTGTGGACCGCAATTTCAGCAACAAGCTTCGCTTCTCGGCACGCTACCTTTACGATGACCTTGGTGTGCCGGCAGAATCGACTCTTACCGATCTCCTGACGGCGAACAAGAACAACATATGGAGGAGTCAGAACATAACCGTTAATGCAGAATACCTCCTGCGGCCCAACCTCATTTCGACAGTGACGGCCACATACAATCGGGTGATCAATAAGGAAACAGGGCCTCCGGGTTTTCCATCGTGGACGGACCTAGGAGTGAACATTCCGAACAACAGTGTGTTCCCGAACGAGAGCGATCCGGTCTTGAGTATCGGTGGTTATTTCGGTACAAACTGGATTGGACTTTATCGATATCCGAGCGCGGAATATGAGTTCGAGAATAATTGGACGTACGTCCGGAGCGGGCATACGTTGCAGTTCGGAGTAAACATCAAATATAACGAGCGCACGACCGAGGACCAGGATTATGGGGGGCAAGGCAGTTTCACTTTCAATGGTCAAATCTCGGGAAACAACCTCTCGGATTTCCTGCTGGGAAAGCCGGATAGTTTTAGCCAGGCCCTTTTGACCGAAAACACCATGCAAAGGAGCGTTCCCGCATGGTATGTAACCGATGCGTGGAAGGTGGGGCGAAAGCTAACGCTGAACCTCGGCGTTCGCTGGAATCCTTGGATTCCCCTGCATGAGACCACGGGCAATAAGGTCGGTGTTTTCAACCAGACTGCGTACGACGAAGGCATAGTGTCCAAGCGGTTTCCGCTTGCTCCTCCAGGGCTATTGTTTGCGGGCGATTCCGGCGTGCCGAGTACGGGCACGCCCACCTCGCTTCGTGTATTTGACCCTCGGATTGGGTTCGCCTATGATCCGTTCGGCAACGGCAAAACAGCCATCCGAGGGGGATTTGGTATTTTTCATGACGAGCCGTTTACCAATGGGTGGAATGGGCCGGCATTTAGTATACCTTTTGTTCTCAGCTCCTCGATATCGTTCCCTGTCAGCTTGGATAACCCTTACGCTACCCCAGGCTTCCCCGACCCATTCGTAGGTTACCCGAACCTTGCTACACAGCCGTGGCCCGAGCCGTTTTTTGCGTACGCTGATGATCCCCACTTCACTTATACCTCGATCCAACAGTGGAACTTGACCGTGGAGCGCCAACTTACGCCATCACTCATGCTCAGGACTGCGTATGAAGCGTCAGAGACCTATCACCAGTTCAACACCATCGAAGCGAATCCTGCGGTTTACATCCCAGGTCAGTCAACCTTGGAAAATGTTCAAAATCGGCGAATTATGGGGCAATATTTTACTAATCTGGCGCTCGCTGTTTCAGACGGCACAGCCAGTTACAATGCGCTTCTGCTCTCGGTTGAAAAGCGCATGTCGCATGGCCTGTCTCTAACGGCCGGATTCCGCTGGGCGAAATCCCTCGATGAGGCGTCCGATTGCGAAGGCGACGAGAATGTTCCCGATCCATCTAACCTCGAAGTTAGCCGTGGACCTTCGAATTTCAACATTGGCAAGCAGTTTATCTTGTCTTCTCTTTATGCACTTCCGACAGTCCAGTCGTGGGGTTTCGTGGGACGCCAGGTATTGGGAGGTTGGCATGTCAATACCATTGTGACGGTGCGATCGGGCTTCCCATACCAAATAAACTCGGGCATTGCAAATTCGATGATTGGCAGCGAATGCGGAGGCGGGTGTGAATTTGGCGATATTATTGGCAACCCCTACTTACCCGGCAACCGTCCTCTCTCACAAAGGCTGAACGAGTGGTTCAACCCCGCAGCGTTTACTTACAATGCCATTGGTACATTTGGTGATGCCCCTCGCAATTTCCTCATTGGGCCCACCTTCGCTGACGTAGATATGGGTTTGGTGAAATCCTTCTCCATCAAGAAAGGTCCGTTTGCGGAAACACAGAAGATCGATTTTCGTGCGGAGTTCTTCAATATTTTCAATCGCGCAAACTTCTACAATCCTCAACAGACCGTCACTGATGGTCCAACTTTCGGAACAATCCTTGGCGCTTACGATCCGCGGATCATCCAGTTTGCCTTGAAGTACGTGTTCTGATTGATCGAGGAGATCACCCTATGAAAACGGCGTCGGCAACTACGATTCTAGCCGTTTTTGCGAGCTTCTTAGCACCCTGTGCAACATTTGCCAGTGGGCCCGTTACTGTAAGCGAAAGCGCTGACTCCATCGTGCTCAGTAATGATTATCTGGCCCGAACTCTCCAGGTTACAGACGGGACTGTGGAGACGACGCAGTTCTGGAACACGCTCTCCCACCGCGTCTATCCCATCAGTGGAGACGAGTTCCAGCTCGAGCTGACATTTGAGAAGATGAGCGCGGACTTCCAGAACCCCTTTACTTTGACCTCTAAGGATTTCCGTGTGGTCGATCGGAAGGTGGAGAGCGTTGCGGGTGATGGCCGGCGTTTGGTATTTGACCTGACCCTCCGCCATCCATTCTCTGAGTACATAGGCGTGGAAGCGAAACTCGTGTATGAACTTGAGCCTGACGACTTTTACACACGCCAATCGATGGAGCTAAGAACTACAGGAAAAGGCACCTGCTTCATTGATTCACTATGGGTGCACAAGAATGAGTGGGGACTCGCGGCCTTCGATGATCGCGGCTTCGGACAACCGCTCTTTACTGATGATTTGTTTATGGGGCTTGAATACCCGTCAAGCATCAACACAGTGAAAGGGACCAGTGTGTCACTTGGGTCCCGCGTGGGTATGAACATTCCGCCGGAGGGCTTTACGAGCGAGCCCGTGGTGATTGGGGTTGCGGCGTCCGGAGGCGTTCACCGCGCATTCATGAAATACGTTGACCGCATCCGCATGGCTCCCCCACAGCCGCGCATCTTTTACAACACCTGGGATGACCTCCGGGGCACACTGATCAATTCGCAAAACACCCTCGAGCGCCTTTCCCAGCTCGAACAGAACCTGCTGAAAAAATACGGCCTGCACCTGTTTTCGTTCACGCTGGATGACGGTTGGGACGACGTTCAGAACCTGTGGACAATCGACAAGACGCGCTTCCCCAATGGCTTTCAGGAGCTCCAATCTGCGCTCAAAAACATCGACAGCAACGTCAGCGTTTGGTTTGGTCCAATCGGTGGATACCCCAACGAGCCTCCGTCGAAAACACGCGCCGATCGCATTGCGACGGGCATTCGCCAAGGCATGGAAATCAATTCCACCGGGGCGTACTTCTGCCTGGCAGGCCGAAACTACAGCCGCTACCTTAAAGAAGCCATGCTGCGCCTGATCCGGGAATACGGTCAGAATTATTTCAAGTTAGACGGAATCTCCTTCGCCTGCAACCAGCCGGACCACGGACATCCGGTTGGCATCTACTCGCGCGAAGCGTACGTCCGGAGCGTGATCGACCTGCTCAAGGCTTTGCACGCCGAAAACCCTCAAGCGAACTTAGATTTGGCCACCGGACCGTGGCTCAGTCCCTGGTGGCTACGTTATGCAGATACCGTCGACTACGGCGGGGAGGACTACGGGTGGTTGGATGCCGTACCGTATCCTACGTCGCGTGAAGGCGCCATTAGCTACACCGACTCAGTGCTGTATGCGGACTACAGGGTCAGGCGGGTGGAATTCCCCATGTCTTCCCTGAGTGGGGCGGGCGTGGTGAAAGGGAAATTCACTCTAATAGGCCGCGACCACGAGACTGTGGACGATTGGAATGACGCAGTCACCAGCTTCGTGGGGTGGGGCAACATGCAGGCCGGCCTCAGCATTACCCCTGAGTTGCTCAATGCTGAGGAATGGGACGGGCTGGGACGTTCTCTCAAATATATGGTTCAGAACGCGCATCCGCTCCTCGATAACGGAACGTTCATCCTGGGAAATCCGAATCGCGGAGAGCCTTACGGGGCGCTGCACTTTTCACCTGTGAAGACTGTCCTGCTGGTGCGCAATCCTTTCGTACGCCCTCGACGAGTCACCCTAAAACTTGATGAGCAGGCAGGTTTCGAGCGCAACGACTTGGCTTTCAAGGCTGAAGTTGTGTTTCCGGTTCGTGAAGTCCTGCCGGGTACTCTGCACTACGGGGAAACTCTGGATACGGACCTCGATGGGTATGAGCAACGTATCATTGAAGTGCGCCCCGTAAAGGATGACGAAGCCTTAATCGAAGGGATTCAATATTCGGTTCAAACCTCGAACGATCATGAAGTGCGCTTGAGCCTGTATGCGCCAAGCGGGTCAACGGCCACCGCCGTACTACCTCATGGGTCAGCCTACGAAAAGGTTCTGGCCGACGGAGAGGAACTTGCCCCACGCTCCGGAGGAGATCAGAAAACTTTGGCGCTTCGGTTTGGGAAGAAGGGGTCGAGGGAGAGCAACCCGACTTATTCGGCCCCTTCCATGCAGGTGGAGGGTCAGGAAGGTTTCGCAAGAACGCTGAATATCTCTCTTTCTGCTTATGTCCCGACCGATTTCCAATCGGCGAGAATGGCGCTCCTCCTTGAACCTGACCAGAAGGCCGTGGGAGTTACGGCGGAGGCCCGAATGGACGGGAAATCCGCAGCAGTAGCTGTGGAAGTTGGCGGCCAGGGTCTCTGGTATTGGATGACCACGGACGTCAGTGCAGGCAGCCATACGCTGGAGTTTGGCGTTCATCTCCCTGCGCAAATACGAGGCCGAGTGAAGGTCTCAGGATGGCTTCGCGGGAAGCGGCTCCTGGCGAAGAAGGATCTTGAGCTTAGATCCCGGGCCGGCCAAACAATTTCTGCTCCGCCCGAGGATGTGCTGCCGACTTCTTCGCAGTTCAAACGCGCGACGTACGCGGTCTTTGAGGAGGTTGTCCCATAGTCCTGGGGAATGATGAACTTCGATTCGGGCTTACAGTAAAAACGCTGATGGAATTAATATCGCGACAGGAGGAATGCAGTGGAATTCCCAACTTGGAAGGTGACGGCAAGCTCATTCGCCTTGGCTGCGCTGGCAGTCCTTGCAGTGCTTGCCAGTTTTTTGAATACAAGTTCTCGGTCCGAAGCAAAACCCGGCCGGACGCCTGCTGCCGATCTCGCAGGCTTTTCCGCCGTGGCGCCTATCGACGCGCACACGCACCTTTATAAAGACGATCCGGCTTTTGGTGCGCTCCTCCAGCGCCTCAACCTGCGCGTTCTTGATATCTGTGTGATTGACGATCGTGATCCCTACGCGAAGGGCCTTGAACCGCAGCGCAGCGACGTGCTCAAGGTCGTCCATGTTACGGGTGGCCGAGCGGTTTTCTGCACCACCTTCAGCCCCTACGATTTCGAAGAGCCAGGATTCAGCCAGCGCACCATCCAGCAGCTCAACGAGGACTTTGCGGCCGGAGCCATCGCGGTGAAGATCTACAAAGTCATGGGCATGGAGATGAAATCGAAAGCGGGAAAGTATGTGATGCCTGACGACCCTGCTTTCGAACCCATCTACAAGGATATTGCCGCCCACCATCGGACTGTAGTTGCTCACCTCGCGGAACCCGATTCCTGCTGGCAGCCGCCCAACCCCTCCAGTCCCGACTACGAGTACTACCAGCAGAACCCGCAGGAGTACGCGCACGCTCATCCCGAGTGGCCCTCGAAGGCTGCCATCCTCGCCGCGCGGGATCATCTCATTGCGGAGAATCCCAACCTGCGAGTGATCGGCGCGCATCTGGGCAGCATGGAAACGGATGTAAACCAGATGGCTGAGCGCTTCGACCGCTTTCCCAATTTCGCCGTAGATACGGCCGCGCGTGTCCCCTATTTCATGCTCCAGCCGCGTGAAAAGGTGCGAGCCTTCCTGATCAAATACCAGGACCGCATCCTCTATGCGACCGACTTGGTGGTGATGCCTGAAGCCAAAACCGAGGGCGCGCTCGCGGAGTGGAACGACACCTATGCGCGCGATTGGAAATTCTTCGCCACGGACCAGACCGTCGAGTACAAAGGCCACCGTTACCAGGGTCTCGCGCTGCCCGGCCCCGTCCTCCGCAAGATCTTCCACGACAACGCGGTTCACTGGCTGCCGGGGATTATGGGGAAATAATAACTTCTTCAAGGGCTGATCGTGACCTACACCTTCGGCGGGACGCGGGGATGCCGAAGTCGACCCATAGCTAATCTTCTGAACTAGGATTCACCCTCCCTTCCGGTATTCTTGCCGTATTGGAAAAGTCAAGACTTTATTCATTTTCTTCTTGTGGTAGATGATCTATTGGAGTATAACCGAGCCATGCCAAAAAAAGGTTCACCACCGCTTGGAGGCGAGTTGCTCCAGGGCACCCTCGACCTGCTGATTCTGCAAACGCTGGTGCTGGGTCCCGCCCACGGGCACACCATCGCCTACGCCATCGAACACCGCTCCGAAGATGTCCTGCAAGTCGAGCATGGCTCGCTCTATCCGGCCCTGCACCGTCTCGAGGACCGTGGCTGGATCGCCTCGTTCTGGGGCACTTCGGAAAACAACCGCCGGGCGCGCTACTACCGGCTGACGCCCGCAGGCCGCAAGCAATTGGCCCAGCAAACCAGCCGCTGGGATGAGTTGGTACGCGCCGTCAATCGCGTGCTGCGGCCTTCAGAAGAGACACCATGAAGCTCGTCAGTTGTCACTCGTCGGTTGTCAGTCGTCACGCCGCAACTCCTGGCGCCCGTACTGGGTACTGATAACCGAGAACTGATAACTGACGACTGAAAGCTGAGAGCTAATCATGAGTTGGACTCGCTTCTTTCGCCGCCGCCACTGGGATGAGGAACGCGCTCGCGAGCTCGAGGCGTATCTCGAAACCGAAACTGACGAGAACATTGCGCGAGGCATGTCTCCGGAAGAAGCTCGCTATGCCGCGCACCGCAAGCTCGGCAACACCACCCTGATTCGCGAGGAGATCTATCAGATGAACAGCTTTAGTTGGCTAGAGACCTTTTGGCAGGACCTTCGGTATGGTGCACGCATGCTGGCAAAGAATCCTGCCTTCACCGTCGTTGCCGTTCTCACCCTGGCGCTAGGGATTGGCGCGAACACGGCGATCTTCAGCATAGCCAACGTGTTCTTGTTCCGCCCTCTGCCGGTAAAGGACGCCGAGCGCTTGACCGTGGTCGCGGTCCAGAGCAAGGCCGACTCCGATCCCTCGCCGATGTCCTATCTTGATTACCAGGAGTACCGCGGAGGGACCACCGCGGTTTTCGCCGGAGTGACCGGTTATGCCATGAGCATCATTGGCCTCAGTTATCAGGGTCACGCGGATCGGCTTCTGGTGAGCTACGTGCCGAGCAATTTCTTTGCGATGCTTGGCATTCGTCCGGAGCTCGGGCGGCTGATTAATCCCGGCGAAGGCGATGCGCCCAAGACGGGCCCGGTGGTGGTTCTCGGGAACAGCTATTGGAAGAGGCGGTTCGGTGGCGACCCGAACGTGATCGGACGCACCGTGGCTCTCGATGGCAACGCGGTCACGGTAATTGGAGTAGTTCCGGAGGAGTTTCGTGGACCGTACAGCCTGGTGGAGATGGACGCCTACGCGCCCCTTGGCGTGCTGGGATTCGACCCCGACACCGTCTTTTTCACCTCGCGTGCGGCCCGTGACATGCGCATGCTGGCCAGCCTGAAGCCTGGCGTGAGCATCAAGCAGGCGCAGGCGGCTCTGAATGCGATCGGCCAACGGTTGGCCGAGCAGTATCCCCAAGCCGACCAGGGGCAGAGAGTGCGGGTCTTTCCAGAGCGGATTGCCCGGCCGGAGCCCGCCGTGGCGGATTATATGCCGCTAATAGCTGGCATATTCTTCGTGATGGTGGCGTTGGTGCTCGTGGTGGCCTGCCTCAACGTCGCCAACCTGCTGCTGGCTCGGGCGGCGGCGCGCGAAAGGGAGATCTCGATTCGGGCCGCGCTGGGGGCGGGGCGCAAGCGCCTGCTGCGCCAACTGCTCACCGAAAGCATGCTGCTGGCGCTGGCAGGAGGGGTGGGTGGCGCACTCGCCGGCAACTGGGTGTGCCACCTCTCAAACGGCCTGCGGCCCCTCGGCGACCTGCCCATGCGGCTAGCCTTCGTCTTTGACTGGCGTGTGTTTGCCTATGTCGCCGGCGTGGCGCTCGCGGCTGGAGTTCTGGCAGGCCTTGTGCCGGCCGTGCGCGTGCTGCGGGCGGATTTGAACTCGGTCCTGCGCGAGGGCGGCCGCGGGCTGATCGGTGAAGGTGGCCGGCACTGGCTTCGCAACGGCCTGGTGATCGCCCAGGTGGCAGGCTCGCTCGTCGTTTTAGTGGCGGCCGGCCTGTTTACCCGCAGCCTCACCCGCGCGGAATCCATCGACCTCGGCTTCAATCCGCACAACGTCCTGAACGTGGGATTCGACCCTGAGTTGCAGGGATACGATCAGGCGCGAGCGGAGGCCTTCTTCCGCGACTTGCTGGATCGAACGCGAGCCCTGCCGGGCGTGCAATCGGCCAGCTTGGCATTTTCCGTTCCGCTCGGCATCTACAATGACAGCGCCCAGGTCTACCCTGAGGGGCAGACGCTTCCGCCCTCCGAGCGCGTGTCGGGCGCCCTCTTCAATCCCATCAGCCCGGGGTACTTCGCCACTCTGGGCATGCACATCGTCGAAGGGCGCGCTATAACCGAGGCTGACACTGCCGCATCCCCGCCTGTGGCCGTCATCAACAAGACAATGGCGGCACGGCTCTGGCCCCATCGCGACCCGATTGGGCAGCGCTTCAGCTACAAGAGCCCTTCCGGGCCTTACGTCACCGTGGTCGGCCTGGTGCGTGACGCCAAGAGCACTGGCCTGCTTGACGCCCCGGGGATGTATTTCTACGTGCCGGAGACTCAGAACTACAAATCGATTCACGTGCTCCAGGTGCGAACCTCCGTCCCGCCCGAGTCCTTGGAGGCATCTGTCAATACGCTGGTGCGCACGCTCGACCCGAATATGCCGATGTATGAAGTCATGACTATGGATCAGGCGCTCGAGGGAGCCAACGGATACTTTCTCTTCAAGATGGGAGCGGCCTTTACAGGTACCCTGGGCGCGCTGGGGTTGCTCTTGGCGGTAGTTGGGGTCTACGGCGTGGTTTCTTTCACCGCCGGCCGGCGCCGGCACGAGATCGGCATACGCATGGCGCTTGGCGCCCAGCGCGGGAGCGTCTTCGGCTTGGTGATTCGCCAGGCCGCCACGCTCGTGTGCACCGGCGTGGGTATCGGCGTGATTGCAGCACTCGCCTGCACCCGGATCCTCGGAAGCCTGCTGGTGGGCGTCTCTTCGTACGACCCCGTAACTTACGCAGGCGTTGCGGCACTGCTGTTGGCCGCCGCGTTGCTCGCGTGCTATATCCCTGCCCGGCGGGCGATGAAAGTCGATCCCCTGGTGGCGCTGCATTACGAATGAGGAATGGTAAAGAGTGAATAGTAAATTATGAATGCTGAATTATTACGGAAGTGAATGGACAGCCCTCTCCCTTGGGGAGAGGGTGTCGCACTCCGGCGCTTTCTCCAGCCGGAGCGCGACGGGTGAGGGGGTTCGCGCTACCCATGTCCCATCCGAGACACAGAACAAATCATGAGTTGGACCAGATTCTTTCGCCGCCGGCATTGGGACGAGGAACGCGCGCGCGAGCTCGAATCGTATCTCGAAGCCGAGACGGATGAGAACGTTGCGCGAGGCATGTCGCCGCAAGAGGCGCGCTACGCGGCGCGGAGGAAACTCGGCAACCTGACGCTGATTCGAGAGGAGATCTATCGCATGAACAGCCTCGGTTGGCTCGAAACGCTTTGGCAAGATCTCCGCTTCGCTCTGCGGATGTTCGCAAAGAGCCCAGGCGCGACTGCCATAGCAGTGATTTCCTTGGCCATTGCCATCGGCCCCAACTGCGCGCTGTTCAGCGTGGTGGACAGTCTGATATTGAAGCCTCTTTCGGTCCCGGGCGCCCCACAGATGTTCTCTCTTTGGACCTGCAGCGACAAGCAGGATCAATTCAAAGGTCTCTCATATCCCGAGTTCCTGGATTACCAGGCGCAGGCGGCTGAGATAGGTTCGTTCCTCGCCGACGAGAGGCATTCCGCGCTCTTGACGGACCCGTCTGGCCAGCGGGAATTAGTGCCCGCGAGTTCAGTTACCGGAAATTACTTCTCGGTTCTGGGAGCGCGGGCGGCGGTGGGGCGGACTTTGGGAGAAAACGATGCCCATTTCGAAGGGCCCCCGCCGGCAGTGATCAGCTATTCCTTGTGGCAGCGCCAATTCGGAGGAGCCGCCGACGCTGTAGGAAAAACCCTCTTCATGTCCAGCCGCGCCTTCTCCATTGTAGGTATCTTGCCCCGTGATTTTCGCGAGCCCGGCATGGAGGTCCTCCCACCCGACGTGTGGATTCCTCTCATCGCTTATACCTCCAGCCAGAGTACGTCCCTCATGCGGCGTGACGCTCAGTATCTCGGCACGATGGTGAAATTGGGGGATGGTGTGGACCTGACGCGGGCGGAAGCCGTGTTGAAAACGGTGGCGAAGCGCCTCGCCAACCAGTATCCGGATACCAACAAGGGTAGGACGATCATCCTCGAGAACCCCGGAAGGGGCGTGCTAGGAGCGATCGTCCTTTCTCTGGCTGGCCTGGTCTTGCTCATCGCCTGCGCCAACATCGTGGGCATTCTGATGGCGCAGGGGGAATCGCGGCGGCAGGAGTTCGCAGTGCGAGTGGCCGTGGGCGCCTCGCGGGGACGTCTGGTGCGCCAGTTGATTGTGGAAAGCCTGCTGCTGTCGCTCGCGGCCGCCGGTGTGGGCCTGCTGGTGGCGCTTTGGCTGATTCGACTTATGCCGGCGCTTAATCCCATCCCAATGTTCAGGGTGGACTTTGACTTTCGCGTGGATAGCAGGGTGGTTATTTACACGCTGGCGGTGGCCCTCGTTACGGCGTTGGCAGCCGGACTGGTACCTTCTTTGCGTGCTTCCCGGCCCGATCTGGTCTCCACGTTGAAGGGAGACGCCCCTAAGGTGTGGAGGCGTTTTCGGCTTCGTGGAGCGCTGGTGATTGGTCAGGTTGCAATCTCCCAGTTCCTGTTGGTTGGCACTGGCCTCTTGGTTCGAAGCTACCTGGAAGTCGAGCGGATGAGGCCCGGATTTGATCCCGGAAGGAATGTGCTGGCGGCATTCCTGGGAGCTCCCGCGGAAGATAAGGAGGTTGACTTCGCTCGGTTAGCTGACAAGCTGCGCGGGCTCCCTGGGGTCACGCGAGTAGGTTTCACGAATGATCTTCTCCTCAGCGGATCGGGAGCAGCGAGACACCCCGTCGTGATCCCCGGGGTGACCTCCGAGCCCGTGGGAGTTGGCGTAAGGACCGCAGGGGCCGGCTATTTTTCTGTGATGGGTACGCGGCTGCTTCGCGGGCGGGACTTCGACCGAAGCGATTCCAAGGGAACGGTTGTGGTGAACGAGACTATGGCGCGCCAGATCTGGGGTAGCCCCGACGCAGCCATGGGTAAGGTTTTCCGGATGGACGGAGCGGATTGCCGGGTGATAGGAGTTGCGGAGAACGGCAAGTACTTCGAGTTGAACGAAGACCCCATCCCCTTCGTGTTTGCAGCGGCGCCGCTTGGTAAGGGCGGCGAAGGCACGCTCCTGATCGAGACCGCTGGGCCACCTTTGGCCATGGCGGGAACGGTTCGAAAGGCAATTCATGATGCGGAACCCGATGCTCTCATCATGTACCTGACCAGCTTGCGCCAGAGTATGCGGTTGTCGCTCTTCCCATACCGTGTCGGGGCGGGCCTGATTGGGACCATCGCCATCTTAGGGGTATTCCTGTCTGGTGTTGGGCTGTACGGACTCGTTTCCTATAGCGTCAGCCGGCGAAGGCACGAAATCGGAGTGCGAGTGGCCATGGGAGCAGAGCGGAGTGACGTGTTAACGCTTGTTTTCCGAGAAGTAGTGTTTCGACTCGCCATCGGGTCCCTGATCGGGTTCGCTGTGGCGCTCGCGGGGGCACAGATCCTCAGGTCGGCGCTATATGGTGTGAGTCCTACCGATCCGATTGGGTTAACCGCTGCTGTGGCCGTGGTGGCTGCGGTCGGCCTGCTCGCCGCCTACGCTCCCGCAAGGCGGGCACTTCGCGTAAATCCAGTGGACGCCTTGCGAGAAGAGTAGCCCCGCGGCTGCTTACACCTCTTCGAACGAAATCGAGGAGTGCGTAGCGCGGACCCCCGGTGGAGCGCGGGCTTCCAGCCCGCAGAGGGGCGTCTCTACGGGCCGAAGCGCTTGGCTGCATTCTGCGGGCTGGAAGCCCGCGCTCCACCGGGGGTCCGCACTACCGGAGTGAATCATGAGTTGGATTCGATTCTTTCGCCGCCGCCAGTGGGATGAGGAACGCGCTCGCGAGCTCGAAGCGTATCTCGAAGCCGAAACCGACGAAGACATTGCCCGAGGCATGTCTCCGCAAGAGGCGCGCTACGCGGCACGCCGGAAGCTCGGCAACACGACGCTCATTCGGGAGGAGATCTATCGCATGAACAGCCTTAATAGGCTCGAAACGCTTTGGCAAGACCTCCGCTACGGGTTGCGCATGCTGACGAAAGATCCCGGTTTCACGGCCGTCGCGGTTCTCACCCTGACGCTCGGCATCGGCGCAAACACGGCGATCTTTAGCGTGGTTAACGCGCTGCTGCTCAACCCTTATCCCTTTCCAGAGCCAGACCGCATTCTGTTTGTGCAAGCACGTCATATCAGCGGCAAAAATCATAATACCGGCTATCACGATTTCGTCGACTGGCGCGCGCAGAACGTGGTGTTCGAAGAAATGGCCATTGCTCCCGAGACGCTCTCCTACACACTGACCGGCCAGGGCGAGCCGCAACGCATCACCGGCGGCTTTACAACCTTCGGCTTTCTGCGCGTGCTTGGAATCCGGCCCCTGCTGGGACGCTTCTTCGCGGCAGAAGAGGACAAACCGCACGCGCCGCTCGTGGCCGTGCTGACTTACGAGGCATGGCAGCGGCGGTTTGCGGGCAGCCCGAAGGTTCTGGGGCAGACGATGACGCTTGAGGGCGGATCGTATAGTGGGCCGTTCAGCATCATCGGCGTTCTGCCCGCCGGCTTCGCTTTCCCCGGGGTCAAGACGTGCGAGTTCTTTGCATCGGTTCAGGAGAGTCCGCTGAATGGCCGGAATCAGCATCAATACGGCGTGGTGGCGCGGCTCAAGCCCGGCGTCACGGTCGAGCGCGCCCAGGCTGACATGACCACGATCACAGGGCGACTCGCGCAAGAGTATCCGGAGACGAACACGGGCTGGGGCGCTGAGGTCATGCCGATTCGCCAGGCCCTGGCGGGGCAGGTTAAGAAGCCTGTCTTGATTCTCGCCGCTGCGGTGGCCTTCGTGCTCCTCCTCGCATGCCTGAATGTGGCGGCGCTGTTGCTGGCGCGCGCTTCGGGCAGAGCCAGGGAAGTTGCGGTCCGCGCCTCGCTGGGCGCAACCCGCGGACGAATCGTGCGCCAGATGCTGACCGAAAGTGTGCTGCTCGCGCTGGCTGGAGGGGGTTTGGGCCTGGCAGTTGCGGCCTGGCTGATGGACGTCCTGCGCAGCTCGGCGCCGGAGGACTTTTCCCTGAATGTCATTATGCGGCTGAATCCCGCGGTTCTCGTCTTTGCGCTGGTCGTGTCACTGTTGACGGGTGTCGTGTTCGGACTGGCGCCGGCGTGGTTCAGCTCCCAGACCGACCTCAATACGGCGCTGAAGGGTGACGCCATCCCCTCCTTTCTAAGGAGGGGGGCAGGGGGTGGTCGGTTTTTGTCCGCGCTCGTCGCCGCGGAAATGGCCCTTTCCCTGGTGCTATTGGTCGGCGGTGGGCTGCTGCTGAAGAGTTTTCTCGTGGCACTACACGTCGAGACGGGACTGCGCGTCGAGCACGTCCTGACTTTTGAGTTGGACCTGCCCTATTCCCGTTACTCCACACGGCAACTCGCCACGACCTTCTACCAGGAACTCCTGGCGCGGCTTCGCGCCGCTCCGGGAGCCGACGCCGCGGCGGCGGTCGACACGCTTCCCATGGACGAATTGGGGTACGGAGCCCGGTTCGAAATCGAAGGTCGGCCTCTAGCCCCGGACCGCTCGACCACACTGGTCAGCTACAACGGCTCTACCCCCGGCTATTTCCGCACCATGGGCGTCCCGCTTCTGCGCGGACGGGATTTCGACGACCGCGATACTCGCGCCTCGTTGCCCGTCGCCGTGATCAACGACACGCTCGCCCGCCAGTTCTTTCCGGATGAGGATCCCATTGGACACGTGTTCAAGGACGAATACGGCGGCCAGCGGCGCACCATTGTAGGCGTGGTGGGTTCGTACAAGAATCGCCATCCGATGAACCCTCCCCTCCCCATGGTTTTCCGGCCACTCGCCCAGACTTCCCTCGACCGTGAGTGGGTGGTGGTTCGAACCGCGGGCGATCCCGCGAAACTCGCCGCCTCGGCCCGCGCCGCAGTGCGCAGCCTCGATCGCGACCTCCCCGTCATCAAGCTGCGCACGATGCAGCAGGTGGTTGCCGATTCGCTCTCCGAGCCGCGGCTGGTGACCTGGTTCGTGGCGGGTTTTGCCCTGTTTGCGCTGGTTTTGTCGGTCATTGGAATCTACGGCATTACATCCTACGCGGTGGAGCAGCGAATGCACGAGTTGGGCATTCGAGTGGCGCTCGGCGCATCGCAGGGCGACGTCCTTGGGCTGGTCTTGCGGAAAGGCGCCCTGTTGGCCGGTATCGGCGCGGCGGTGGGAATTCCAGTGGCGCTGGCGTTGTCCCACGTCATGGGATCGTTCCTCTACGGCATCAGCCCACGCGACTTGGTCGTTTTCGGCGGAGTTCCCGTGCTCCTGCTGGCAGTAGCGCTGGCCGCGACTTATCTCCCCGCCCGCCGCGCTGCCAAGGTCGATCCGATGGTGGCGTTGCGGTACGAATGAATAGTGAATGGTGAACAGTAAATAGTGAATTATGAATGCTGAATTATTAGGGAAGTGAATGGACAGCCCTCTCCCTTGGGGAGAGGGTGTCGCACTCCGACGCTTTCTCCAGCCGGAGCGCGACGGGTGAGGGGGTCCGCGCTGCCCGTGTCCCATCCAAGATAGGGAGCTAATCATGAGTTGGACTCGCTTCTTTCGCCGCCGCCAGTGGGATGAGGAACGCACTCGCGAGCTTGACGCCTATCTGGAAATCGAGACCGAGGAGAACATCGCGCGAGGCATGTCTCCGCAAGAGGCGCGCTACGCGGCGCGCCGGAAACTCGGCAACACCACCCAGATCCGCGAGGAGATCTATAACATGAACAGCCTCGACTGGCTCGAAACCCTCTGCCAGGACCTGCGCTACGGACTGCGGATGCTGGTCAAGAACCCCGCATTCACCGCGGTAGCCGTTGTGACGCTCGCGCTGGGCATCGGCGCGAACACGGCGACGTTCAGCGTGGTGAACGCGAGCTTACTCCAACCCCTGCCTTTCACTGACCCCGATCGCATCGTGTGGGTTGGAGAGAAAAATCACGGCTCCGTTGCGCCGGCAAATTTCTTCGATTGGAGACGGCAGAATCACGTCTTTTCCGCAGTCTCCGCTTATTTTAGCTGGGGCGCGAACCTGGTGGCGCGAGGCCAGCCCCGGCGGATCAATCGCACAACTTGCTCCTTTGACTTGCTCAAGCTTCTGGGTGTGCGACCTGCGCTCGGTCGCGATTTCCTTCCCACTGACGAGAGAGCGGGTCACATCCCCGTCGCTGTCATCAGTCACACCGTATGGCGGGAGAACTTCGGTGGTGACCCCAGCGCCATCGGCGGTTCGCTCGCAATCGACGGCAGGCAGTTCACGATAATCGGCGTCATGCCCGCCGGGTTTCGCTACCCTGGAGACACCGAAGTGTGGGTCGCACCCGAGCGCGACGTCCCCGAAGTCCCTATCGATATTGGCGATGTGACCCAAAACCGGGGCTTCCGCTACCTTGCCGTCATCGGCCGCCTTGCGCCCGGCGTGACGCTAGAGCGCGCCCGAGGTGAAATGGATGCCATTGCGGATCGCCTCGCGACCCAATACCACGAAGATCTCCGCGAGAGTGGCGTGATCGTAGAGCCGCTCAAGCAGATCATGGTGGGAGACGTCCGGCCGTTGTTGCTTATTCTGCTGGGTGCCGTAGGCCTGGTGCTGCTTAACGCCTGCGCCAACGTTGCCAACCTGATGCTGGCACGCGCCCGTGTGCGGAGCATGGAAATGGCCGTGCGCTCGGCGCTGGGGGCAACCCACCTGCGCTTGGTGCGGCAAGCGTTCACTGAAAGCGTCCTGATTGCGTTGCTCGGGGGCACCCTGGGACTTCTGCTTTCAGCGGCGGCCACGCGTCTGCTGTTGAGGATCGGGTCGGAGATCATTCCCCAGGTCGGGGTCGTGCGCATGGATGGCGTCGTGCTCGGCTTTACCTTGGCGATTTCGATGCTAACCGGGATACTCTTCGGTCTTGCCCCGGTGCTTCAGTTGAGACGGGTGAACGTGAATGACAGCCTCAAGTACGGAGCACGCCAGGTGACTGGCGGACGGGAGCTACTGCGTTCTTCCCTGGTGATTTCGGAAATTGCCCTCGCGTTGGTGCTGTCGACGGGGGCGGGTCTGTTGATGCGGAGCTTCATAGGTCTCTCGCACCAGGCTCGGCTAGGATTCAATCCCGAGAACGTTCTCACCTTTTCCGTCGCCCCCACCGGTGAGCGTTATCGAACGGCCAGTCAGCAAACTCTCTTTTACCGGCAGACCCTGGAGCGTTTGCGCGCATTGCCCGGCGTACTTGAGGCAGGAGTGGTCAATTCCCTCCCACCCTATTCCGAGGCGTCCGGCGCCATCAGCATTGCCGAGCATGGTTCGCATGTGGATGAGGATCTTCCTCACGGGGCCTTCACCGTAGCCAGCCCCGGTTACTTCCAGTCCTTGGATATTCCTTTAGTTCGCGGTCGCACGTTTTCCGCGCGCGACAGCACCGAAGCCCCCAAGGTTGCCGTCATTAATCAGACGCTCGCGCACACCTTCTTCGCTCAGCAAGACCCCATTGGGGCGCATGTCAAGTGGTTCAGCACCAACGAACAAGCCAAACCGGTGTGGCTTGAGATCGTGGGCGTGGTCGGCGACCTGAAAAACTATGAGCCTGGAGCCGCCACCATGCCCCAGGTTTACGCTTCGTATGAGCAGGAGACCTGGGGTGCCGAGATGAGCTTCGTTCTGCGGACGGAGTCTAATCCGGCGAGCATCGCTACCGAGTCGCGCTCGGTCATACAATCCACATCGCCGGACGTTCCCATCTTCCAAGTCCGACCGCTTTCTCAGGCCCTGGCACAATCGATTTCGGAGCCCCGCTTCAACCTGCTGCTGTTTGCCATGTTTGCGATTCTTGCCGTGGGTCTCGCAGCCATTGGCATCTACGGCGTCGTGAGCTATCTGGTGACCCAGCGGGCACATGAAATCGGCATCCGCATGGCGCTCGGTGCCAGTCAGTCCGATGTATTGGGAATGGTGATGGGAAATGGAATCAAGCTCTCCCTGATAGGTGTGGGGATAGGTTTGGCATTGAGCGCGGTACTTACGCGCCTGATGGCCGGCCTCCTCTATGGTGTACGGCCCTCCGACCCCGTCACTTTGGCCGTGGTCAGCATTGTACTTGCTGTCGTGGCGCTCGTGGCCAGCTACATCCCCGCGCGCCGAGCGGCCAAGGTCAATCCCATCGTGGCGCTTAGATACGAATGAAGAATAGTAAATAGTGAATAGTAAAGGATTAATGTCGAATTATCATCCATCCCAGTGTCAGTCCGAGCGAAGCGAGGAATCTCGCATTGTTTTCAGATCAGAGCGAGATTCCTCGCTTCGCTCGGAATGACGAGGCGACGAGGAACCGCGCGCGCGCCGCAAGCGTATCTCCATTATCGGGACTGATAACTGATGACTGACAATTGACGACCGAAAACTGACGACTCCAGAAGGAAGGGGATCCATTACATGAGCCGCTTTGGTTGGCTGGAAACGCTTTGGCAAGACCTCCGGTACGCTCTACGCATGCTGGCCAGGAATCCTGGCTTTGCGGCGGTGGCGGTGGTAACCCTGGCGCTGGGCATCGGCGCCAACACGGCCATCTTTAGCGTGGTGGATGCGGTGCTTGTGCGTCCTCTGCCTTTCCGTGAGCCCGCGCAACTGCTTTGGCTCAGGGAAACCGAAGCGGCGCCGGGCACCTACCCCCTTACCGGACCGGATTACCTCGACTGGCAGGCGCAATCCCAAACCTTGCAAGGGACGAGCCTGTTCGACTGGGGAGAAAGCTACAACGCCAGCGGCGCAGGCGAACCGGAGCGCGCCTATGTGGTTCGGACCGAGGCCAACCTCTTCTCTCTGCTCGGCGTCGCGCCCATCGTTGGCCGGGCCTTCGCGAAAGGCGAGGATCAGGCAGGACGAAATCACGTCGCCGTTCTCAGCTACGGTTTCTGGCAGCGGCACTTCGGCGGCCAGAAGGAGGCGGTGGGGAAGGAACTCGATCTCAACGGGGAGAAATACGCCCTGGTGGGTGTCATGCCGGCGTGGTTTCGCTCCCCGGTCGGGGCGGACATCTATGTGCCGATGGATATGAGCCTCAAGAACCTGGGAATCAGAGGGCAGCACCAATATCGGGCCATTGGACGACTGAAATCCGGTGTCTCTGTCGCGGCGGCGCGCACTGAGCTCAAGACCATCGCGCAACGCCTCGAAAAGCAGTATCCCGATTCAAACGCGAAAATCGGCGCCGAGGTGATTCCGCTGAAGGAACTCATCGTCGGCGACTCGCGCACCGAACTTCTGATTATGCTGGGCGCCGTGGGGCTGGTGCTTCTGATCGGCTGTGCCAATGTGGCCAACCTGTCGCTGGTCCGCGCGACGGGACGCCATAGGGAGATTGCGGTTCGAAGGGCGATGGGCGCGGGCCGCTCACGCATTCTGCGGCAATTGCTGACGGAAAGTGTGCTGCTTTCGCTGCTGGGCGCGGTTCTTGGTCTCTTCATCGGTTGGGGTGGCTTGCACCTCCTGACTGCCGCCGAGACTATGCCTATTCCACGGGCGAATCCGATTACACTGAATGGCACGGTGCTGGCGTTCACGCTCGGGATCGGCCTCCTGGTGGGAATCCTGGTGGGCCTGGCGCCGGCGCTCCAGGTTTCTCAGCTCGAGCTCAACCTCGAGCTCAAGAGCACCGTGCAGGCGGTTCTCAGTCCTTCCGGAAAGCGACGCATCCTGCGCGATGCGCTGGTGGTTGGCGAAGTGGCGATTGCCCTCGCGCTGCTGACCGCCGCCGGCCTCCTCTTGCGTAGCTTCGCCAAATTGCGTGAAGTGCGAATCGGGATCCGCCCGGAAGGGGTGCTCACTGCGCAGATCGTCCTCCCGCCCAAGAAGTACGCCACTCTGGAACAGGCCCAGGCATTCTTCGACCAATTGGTCGAAGGCTTGAAAGGCGCCCCGGGGATCAAAGCGGCGGCAGTCGGAAGCAAGCTCCCGCTCGAAGGGGGGAGCAACGGTTACATCAGCATCGAGGGCGCGGACAGCTCGTTATACGAGAATATCCTTGTCGAGCAGAATGGCGTCACCCCGGACTATTTCCGGGCGTTTGGTATTCCATTTCTCACGGGACGAAGCTTCTCGCAACAAGATTCCCAGGAAGCCGCAGCGACGGTGAAGAAGGGCGCTGCCATGATCGAATCCGGTAAGATGCAGGCATCCCCGGACCTCAGATTGGTGGCCGTAATCAATCAAGCGATGGCTCGCCATTTCTGGCCGCACCAAGACGCACTCGGCAAGCGCTTCAAGCTCTGGGGGATGGTTCAGGTTACGGTGGTCGGTATAGTCGGTGACGTGAAGGAGTGGGGGATTCGCCAGCCGGTGATTCCACAAGCCTACTATCCGCTTGCCCTCGATCTCTTCCCGCCTGTCGGCACCGTCTCCGTCGTAGTTCAGGGCACGGTTGGGACGGGAGAATTGCTGGCCAGCGTGCGCAGGCAGGTTCACTCGCTCGACGGCAGCCTCGCGCTCTTCAACGCGCGCACGATGCAGGAAATCATATCCGAATCGATGACTGATGCCAGCTACCAATCGCTCCTGCTCTCCTCCTTCGCCCTGTTCGCTCTGCTGCTCACGGCGGTTGGGATTTACGGAGTGATGGCTTATGTGGTAACGCAGAGGACTCACGAGATCGGCATTCGCATAGCGCTTGGGGCGCACCCCGGCGAGATTCTGAAGTTGGTGATGCGCGGGGGAGCGCAGATCACGTTAGCCGGCGTGGTCATTGGTATTGCCGGCGCCCTGGCTTTGACCCGCTTCCTGGCCAACTTGTTGTTCGGCGTCCAGCCCCGCGATCCATTTACGTTTGTCGTCGTCGCCACTCTGCTCGCCGCCGTCGCCCTGTTGGCGTGCTACGTTCCGGCACGCCGCGCGACCAAGGTCGATCCCATGGTGGCGCTCAGGTACGAGTGAAGAATGGTGAATAGTGAATAGTAAATTATGAATGCTGAATTATTAGGAGCCTAAAGCGGGCGTTTCGGATTGCTGCCTCCGTTCCAGCAATCATGACCGAGGGTTCGTAATTATAGCGAAAATTCTTGCTGCGGGGAGTGCCATTCACATCGATGTGGTGGTCCTTTCGGAGTTCATTAACGCCTATGCCCGCTTGAGACATAATATCCTGCGGTCGAGCGCAGAGGCTCCCGCAGAGGTTGAAAACATCCGAACTCTGCGCTGCCTGCTCTTTGGCGCGCTTGCTGTCCATGCGACCCACCCCAAACAACGCTCCGACCACAGACCCGGAGGGTTCTCAGGTTCGCCCCCGGGCAGAACGGCACTGATTGTTTCTATTCCCCGGAAGGTTCCGCGGTCTTCCGAGGCGCATAGTTGGTACTGCGTCCGCCCCCGGAATTGCGGACCAGGAAGCCGCCTTTACTGGCCTCCGGGGTTTCCCAGCTCGAGAGCACCTCTTCGATTTTGTCTTGCACTGCCCATCGGGCCTCACTCCGCTCCAACCCCTCCATCAACAGCTTGTCGTAATCGGTATGCTTGTGCCGGATGGAGGCGATGACGGCCAACCGCAGGGCGCCCTCATCGAGTGCGCGGCCTGAGGCTGAGCGGCCCACGCGCCCGCTGCCGCGCTCGGCAGTGTGCCGGGCAATGGCCAGGGCTTCGCTCGGGGGGCAGCCGGGGAAGAAAGCTCGGATCTTTCCGGCCATCTCCTGGACCAGTTCATGGTCTTCCTCCTCGCGCCGCGCGGCTTCACGCACGCGGCGCCGGGCGCGCACGTCCTCGTCGGAGAGGCACTCCTCCTGTGCCTTATCGAGGCCCGCCTCCTCGACCAGGACTCCCTGCCGTTCATAACGTTTGCGCGCACGGCTGAACTTGAGGACCACCACGGAGAGTGCACTGTGCTTCCGGGCGCGGCGGGTAAGTGCCGTGTCCCCTCTCGGGAGAAAGACAAGGTGGTCCAGATCGGCGCACGTCATGCAGAGCGGCTGGCCCTTCTCCAGCGTGAGAAAGCTTCCAGACTCCAGCTCCGTCTTGCACTGGGAACATTGCGAGGCACGCAGGATGGAGAAGACGATAAGCTCCGGCGCGCCGCCTGCGGCTTCAGATTGTTTTAACGCTTCAGGCTTCTCCACGGTCTGACCCCCAGCCGATCCTATCATAATAGGGAAAAGGTAACAGGGAACAGGGAATAGAGAATCGGGAACAGGGAAGAGGGAACAGGTGTCTAAATATTAAGCCTTCTCCTCCTTGGGGGAGAGGGTGGCCCGCGACGGCGGTTTCATCAGCCGTCGCGGGCCGGGTGAGGGGTCAGTTCCACGGCGAGAATAGCCGTAGCGCAGACCTGCTTTTCAAGGTCTGCGAAGCGCCGCGGCTCGGGTTCCGATAATTCGCTATTCACCATTTACCATTTACTATTGACTCGTCCCTTTTGCACCGATGGTAACCAGCCCCTATCGCGTCAGCTTGGTTGCTCTTTGGCTTGTCCTTCAAGCGCCCCTTCTGGGGTTCGCTCAAAGTCACCCCGAAGGAGCTCACCCCGAAGCAGTTCGCCTCGATCCGACGTTGGATGTTCCCGCGCCCAGGCTCGAATCCAGCGTACACACTCTCTTGCCCGAGCAGTACATTTGGAGCGCGCTGCCGGGGAGCACGAGTGAAGGCGTGTTCAATTGCCTGCGGAGATCCTTTTCGTTAAAAAAGGCTCCGCCTGTGGCTACCCTCTATGCCGCAGGACCAAGTTATATTCGGGTGTACATCAATGGACGACTCTTGGCCGCCGCAGAACGTGATGCCAAGGACAGGCTTCGGCCCTTTCTACTGGCGATTGATGTTTCCGGGCAACTGCACGCGGGGCGCAACCTGGTCGCGGTCACGGTTCAGGGCGAGAGGTTAGTGTTGAAAATCGTCCCCGCCTCCCTCCAGGTCGTGAAGCCTGCCCTGCTCGTCACCGACGCCACCTGGAAATGCGGCAGCGGCTCGAGCAAAGGATGGGAGACCCCGGCCTTCGATGATCGCGCCTGGCCCCAGGCGATATCTCTGGGAGCTATCGAATCGAGCAGCGAGTTCTTTCAGGCTTACGCCGATGCGGGCATGTACCGCTGGCCGGGCTATGATGGCATTTCACCGTTCCTGGCCCACGCGGTGCTGGAGGCGGACGAACTGGCCTACGCCTTTGAAGGCATGGGGAAGTTTTCGAACACCTCGGCGCTCATGGGAAGGTACCGGCGTGAGCTTTCTCAGCGGCCCGGCTCCACCGCGTCCTACCGGAGTCCGGCTGCCACTACCGAGGAGGAAAGCCTGCCGCGGTCGCAGGAGTTCGCAGCCACCTTGCCGGCCAAGCAGCTTCCCATCTCGGAATACCCTTACCTGGTGTTAGGTTTTCGGAGGGAGTGTGCGGGGCGGCTTCGCATCGTCTCCGACTCGCCGGCGCGGATGCGCCTCGAGGTTCAGTACGGCGAATCGGTAGAAGAGGCATTGTCAAACCCCTACCTGGGGGCCAACGAGATTGATGTGCCGCCCTTCGGCACCGTTTACGGCCCCAAGAGCGCCTTCC